>Ga0041059_1002196_pt1 | contig 14845 bp, 16 predicted proteins | sample AraColnosormetaG_FD_56232 | JGI IMG/M metagenome (GOLD analysis project Ga0041059, IMG submission 56232) | Arabidopsis roots microbial communities from North Carolina, USA - Col MF nosort | ecosystem: Host-associated > Plants > Roots > Unclassified | place: USA: North Carolina | collected...
GTGGTGGTGGATTTAGGCCTGGAAAGATCGGTGGCAGTGGAGGAAAGAGAGACCATGGTGGAGGAGGAGTGGGAAGAGGAGGACGAGGCTGAAATGGGTTTGGAGGGAATATCGATGGAGGAGGAGTGGGAGGAGGCTGAGGAGGATGAGGCTGAAATGGGTTTGGAGGGAAGAACGACGGAGGAGGAGAAGCTGGAGCTGGAGGAGGCTGATGAAATATTGGAGGGAAGAACGACGGAGGAGTTGTGGGAGGAAGCTGAGGAGGATGAGGCTGAAATGGGTTTGGAGGGAATATCGATGGAGGAGCAGGAGGTGGCTGAAGAGGACGAGGCTGAAATGGGTTTGGAGGGAATATCGATGGAGGTTCGGGAGGTGGCGGAGGAGGACGAGGCTGAAACGGGTTTGGAGGGAATATTGAGGGAGGAGGAGCAGGAGGTGGATGAGGAAATAATGGAGGAAATATTGATGGAGGAGGAGCGGGAGGTGGCTTAGGAAATAATGGAGGAAATATCGATGGTGGCGGAGGACGAGGCTGAAATGGGTTTGGAGGAAAGATTGAAGGAGGTGGTGGTCGAAACGGGTTTGGTGGGAAAAATGAGGGTGGTGGGGGCTTAAATGGATTGGGTGGGAAAATCGAAGGTGGTGGTGCAAATGGGTTTGGCGGAAAAATCGAATGTGGTGGCGCAAACGGGTTTGGAGGAAGAAACCATGGATGTGGGGAAAACAACTTATTGTCTGTCGTAATTATGTTTGCTTTGTTTTGCAGGTATCTTGATGATCTCCTCTTTTTGTGTTGATGATCTCTTCTTCTTGTTTGCCTAATATGTTTCAGAATCCGTCGAGTCTTTGCACATCTCACCTCAGAGATAGGACACAAAACCTGAAATTCTCTGTGATAACTTTTTGTCTCATATCTGAAACTTGGTTCTTCTTGTCTGCAATCAAGCTGACCTGCACAAATCCACTCAGAAGAAGACAAAACTTTCTCAGAACAGAAAGGAGAAAAGTTTCTAAATACTAAAACTTGTTTTTGGTGATGATACCTGAGACTGTGAAGAGGTTATTGTTGTTATATTGGACAGTGTCAGGTAGAGTTGTAGCAACTGAAGAGTAATTACTGAATTTTATGGTTGAAGCAATGAAGATGAGGATAAGAAGAGAAGACATTTTGGAGCTCTGTTTTCGAGTTGAAAGTGGTTTTTGTTTTGTCTCTGATATTATAAGACATAAACATGCTTCTTCAAAAAGCTATTTTGTTCCTTTCTGTCTCGTGATTCGCCATTATTGTTTTCAGAATTTGGAAGACAATAAACAAAATAACAAAATCTTGGTATTTATCACATTGTTTATGATATAGTTACTAAATAACAAGTATTCCAGTTTCTGAAAATTGATCTTTGAATTTTACACGTAATCAAAAAATTAGTTACTACTACTACATAGCTTGAAAAATGTATTCTAATTAAATTTGGGTTTGGTAACAACTAATATTCCTGACATAATTCTTCCGGTGTGGTTCCATTTTATGGCTAATGGACCTGAAATAAAGGGTTGTCCAAGTAAAGACCAACATAATCCAATCTTCACGAGAGTTTAATGTTTGAGAGTATTCCTCAAAACCCTCACGGTCGTTACTCGTACCCAGTCCCAACAAACAAGTAGTTGGTACTAACACAAAAACTCTCTCAACATTCACATTCAAAGATTGACCATAAATTAGAAAAAATAAAAAGCTTACAAAGATTGCAGAAAATGATTCATATTAGCTCAGACTGTATGAAACACAAACCTCGTGATACAAGACTGATTAAGAGAATCAGCAACGCAGAAATACTTGATAAATCCCACAAAACACAAATGGTGAACACACACGAAGTAAATACGAAACCCGAGGAACTATATCGACACACACAAAGAGAAACGGTTGTTAATAGAGAAGAAGAGTTACCATTTTCTTTACAAATTGTACGTCGAACTTTCCCTTTTTGCCAACATTGTTGTTGAATATCAGCTTCACCAGTGTGTATAATGAGAATCAAGAGCGGCATGATGGGTTTTTACGTTCGCAATGATTCTTTATCATAGAAGGCAAGAAGCTGTTTGACATGGTTTTGCCAAGCTGCAACACTTTGACCATCTACAGTGACCCAATCCACAACTGTTGATGCAGGTTGTTCCCACCATTCATCAAGCTGCATTCGAAACACAAACAAACAAAAAATGGTATTAAGCTTGAAGTAAGGAAAGGTAGTGAAGAATAGAAAAAGAACTAGAACCGTAAACTTTATTTGCAATTTTGTAAGCAACTGTCAAATGAAAACCTGATTTTTTTCATACGCAAGCTTAACAAGTCCTAAAGGAGACTAAATAAAAGGTTGAGTAGCCATCGTAAGAGGATTCTAAATCCCAAAAACACGCAAGCACTATTAAGCCATACTCTGGGAGTGATATGACTTAAGAACGTCCACGTGAAGACACATTAAGACAGTCACCATAAGTTAATAGGACTAGCTTCTAAACATAACGTAAAAGCATGACCGTTGCTAGAACACACTTTTTTACTCCACGGAAATTAGAATGGAATGTGCTTATGATATGACCATGTCCATACAGCACTGAGCTGGGGTTTAGCATATTAACAATTAAAAAAGAAGAATAATACTAGAAAGTAGTTCCATACCAAACCCCTAACGTATTTGCAGTGTTCCGAGGAAGCTTGCGCATTCTGAACTGCAGTCCTAAGTTCAGGTAACCACTGGTCCGATATTGTATTCTCTTGTTCAGAAGCTAGATCTAGGCAGTAGTTAGTTGTTCTGCATACAAGATACACAGTATAGTGGAAGTTTACATAAGATAGTGTGGGGCAATAAATAAGATAATTGTGGCCTGTGTAGACCAGAGCACTGAGGAACACGCTTTACCTTTCATATTTTTGCTGGGCACGGAAAGCATGATCTAACAGAGAATGGCCACTTTCAACTAGATCCTGCCGAATATGGACCAAATCGATTGCCTTTGCTAAGTCTTCTAAAACACATGCTTCAGAACCACGAACTCTTAAGCAGAACTCAAGAGACTCTAACACTGAGGCCAAACTTGCATCTGAACCCTCAAGACCTATTCAAGCAGCAGAATATAGATGATAAGCAAGTCCTACTAAGAAGCCACTAAGAATTTTGATCTATGAAGATTTCTAAGTATTTTATATAAAAGGTGTTCCACTTTTTATGGTTGAAAACAACAGCAGATCCAAAGCGTGGTAATGATATGCAACTAGTGGCCATCATTAAACCTTTTGGTTATTATAGCATTCCTCAATCGACGTAATAGGTAGATGAACTAACAATGCTAGGAACTTTTTTTTATTTTTAAAATGTTTGTTTTATGATTTTGCACTGCATTGAGAAAGATTGTCATTCATGAAGCAGTGAGCAATAGTTTCATTAAAAAGCTCCTTGTCAATGCAAATAATTTTTGTCCAGAGAGATGAACTATACGTCCTTGGATTTTTGAAAAAAAAACGAAGAAAAAAATCTTACCTGCAGGATATTGAAGGGCAGCAGAAATGCGACATATAGATGGTATTGCCGATGGATCTCTTGCACCAGCTCTAGCCGTTAATAGAGCAGCATTCTTCTCTGCATATGCAACAGCTTCAGGTCCCGTCGATCCATTAGCTCCCATAGATTCCAGAAGTCCCTGATTAAAAAAATGTTCATATAAATGAACAGAAACGAGGTATTTACATGCAAGTTTGCCAAGTTGAAAGAAAATGATCTTCTAATTGCAAGTTCTGTTACACCTATGAGAGCAACAAATTTTAACTTGAACCATAAACTCCAAATTTTTCTTATGCTGCATGATTATTTGATTTACAGACCAAAAGAACCTTGAAGATATACCACACTTTTCTATATGCAACTTCTATTGTTTATATATTATTCAACAAATATCAGTCTACGATTATGAGTGAAATATATCCTACAAATTAACTGAAATACAATTGTATCACGCAGAAATGGATAGATAAAATACATCAGAATGTCATCTGACAACTTACACACCTGGGGAGTTGCTGGAAGCATATAAAGACTGTTATCAGGACTTTGAAAGAAAGCAGACACTTCTTTCTCAATGAAATCTTTTGCGCTGTTTGAAATGTCCACAACAACTTCACTGGCTGGAATTACAGTGGCTGATGCATATTCCCTTGCAGCTAGTGGTTGTTGATTCCAGAATGCAACAGCATCCTATATAAAAAGGAAGGTCATGATACAGAGTATTACTCATGGTATTTATCACTTAATCAATTTAATGAATGAATCACTTGGGATATTACCATGTTGGCCTTGAGAAGAGTTGTATATATGGTTTCAAGTTCGGATCTGCGAGCATCAAATTCCTCAATTTTCTTCCACTTCTTTTTCAAGGAATCTTCGGCTTCTTTTCTTTCTGCACATAATTTATTCAGCCGTTGTATTTCAGATAACAATGTGTTTAAGCTAGCCCTCAAACCAGCAGCTTCTCTTTCCTTTCCCCATACATCCAACTGCAAAGATAAAATCGGATCGTTTGTTCAAGCAAGTAAATCAGCATATATATTAAACATAAAATGAACTTTAATGATAACTGAGAATCAGTCATGCAGTGCCTGCTACATAACAAGTATAAGAGTGTTTGGATTGTAAGATTTGTACAGGAACATGATTTTGTCTTTTTAGATTCAAGTGAAGGGAAAAAAACTAAAGAAACCAAGGGAGTCTGGCATCTACCTCAAATTGCCTAAGATTGCTACCACTCTGTGTTGTGCCTCCAACAAACGAATGAGTAGCTGTATCAGCACTTCCATGCAAACGGTTAATAAACTTGTGGCATAAATCACGAGCTTCAGCTGCTTTGTTTAGTGCATCTTCAGTAGCCAAAAATTGTTGAACATGGGCTTTCTGGAAAAAGTAGCACAGGTGAAAGTTAAGATAAACAGACTTTAAACATATAGCCATACAGTGCAACATATACAAATACAGCACTAGAAGACCAAAACATATCTTTCTGAATTAAACATTTGCCTGAAGCTTAACCCTCCTTTCTCCATATCTTCAAATTAACAAGAAGAAACCAGCAAAACTAGACATAGAAAGCAACCTGCCGTTCAAGGAGCTGGTTGTTAGATCCTTGGAAATGAGTATCTGTGCCTATCTTCCCGTTTCCATTAAACTGATAACTCAAAGGGGAGCTCACATCAGAAGAAGAATTGTCTGTTACACGGTTGTTCTCAAACTTATACCTGCAAATAGATTGACATCCAATTGCTTATGTTAGTCCAAAGCAACCCTGGAACAAGAACTTAAGAAAGCAGAGACGAAAACTGAAAACTTATAAGAGACAGAGATACAATTATCATTGATCAGACATATCTTAAAGGGAGTCCAGGAACTTCAGCATAAGTACTAATTTGCTATATGAGTTTCATAATCTTCCACTTGTGTGTCAAGAAAATTAGCAAAAATAGCATGCAAGGTGCATTTGGGTGAACCATACCCTGCAGAATCAGGAGTGCACAATAACAAAGAGTGGCATAAGAAGGAAAGTCAGGACACACCTTAACATTTCAGCATCTGCTCTGACATCAATCTTCTCCATCTCTCTGGATATCAGAGTCTTAATGCGTAAAGTGTATGCAGCAATAGCCTGAAGCAGCAGAGGAGGACCCCTCAGGGAATTTACTATAACAGTTTTCATCTCATCAGTTATTTCTCCATCATACTCAAAACCCAGCTTGGCAGTTTCCAGCTCTGGAAGTGAACAAATTCCATTTCCTTCGTATGCAGGGAAGGAGTTACGTATTCTTTCAATCATGCGTGATGCAAGCAAATCACATACTATCCTGATATTTCGTTCTCGGGTTGTTTCCATGAGAATGACATCATCTGCAGACTTAGTTCCTTTGACAGTGGAATAAACAGCTTCCCTCTCACTGTTAGCACTGAGGCTGCTTAACACTTCATTCGATGAATTGACAGACCGTTGTGCATCATTTGCTTGATTAACATAGACTTGTAGCCTTTTGTGATACTCTGCAAATATTCTTGTTGCTTCATCACATTGTTGATCATACGCTTCCAACAATGCTTGCTTGTGTCTGAAAAAAGGAAAAATAAAACTCACTAAACAATTTGAAAGATCTACTGAACATAACTACAACAAATATTTTGATTTGTTGTATGAACAGAATCAATGCATTTCAACATAGATAAATGCTGTTGATTGAGGTTCATGAAGAGGGCAAAAAGACAATCAATATCGCCATACAAAAGTGAGAATCTTAAGAATGGGCGATGTGGCATATCCATGAAACCAGAGAAACAAAATAGCCTGACTAAATCCCATATATTCCATTCTAGGGTATATTAAAATCATTGGAGAATCAACAAAACGAAAGAAGAATACTTCAGGGCTATATATCTATGGCTCCTGAAATCATAGAGAAACGAAATCGAAATACCACCAAAACTCTAAGCAGCTAACCATACTACACATAGCAACCATACTTGTAATGGTTCTGTTGAGGACTTAACACTAACGATAATAAAGCATAACAACAACAAGAGAAAATATTAAATGAACCTGAGCTGAGTGGTGCAGGTTATTTCTATTGTATTATTTTACAAGTGAGAAGCAATGTATCCAAATACAGTATTCAAAATTGAAAGATTCAAAACAAACCTGTAATTTGCTCTTTCATCAAGCATCCTCTTCCGCTCTGCTTCTTCTCTAGAGACCTCCAACATTCTAGCTTTCAAATCTTTTCTTTGCCTCCTCACTATGTTCCTCAATCTCTCCACTTCCTTTGCAGCTAATTCCCTTTCCTGCAATGCAGCTTCTCTATCCTCCGCATAACTCGAACTCTCACCAGTCACTGTCTTATCCTTCCGCCTTCCTTTACTCTTACTCTCCTCCTTCCCAGGATTTACCGAACTCCCAATGCTAGCATTACTACTTCCCCCATGAACCGTAATATTCCGCCTAATTCTCTCCACTGTCTTCTCCGATTTCACTCGGTTTATCAAAAAATTCCATATAGGTATCATATTCCCTCTACAAATCTTCCTTATAGCATCAATAGAAGGAACATGAGATTTGCTCGATCCATTATACGGACCTAATTGCCTGTACCCCATTTCCTTCTGTAACCATTCTAATATCGCCTCCGGTGTCGGAGCCGAGCTCGATAAACTCTGCATTCTCTCTACAACTACAATACCTAACTCAATCCCTCAAATCTTCATGAAACTTCCGAAATTTCTACTCATACTTTGCGCCTTTTCTTCAAATCCAAACAATCAACGTAGAGAAATACCTAGGTTACTCAAATCGAGCGAAAACAGGAGTTCATAGACGCTATAAACCTAATACAATTCGCGAAATGCAGCAACAATCGAGCGAATTGGTACTCTGATGAACACAGAGACAGAAGGAAGACGTAGACAAACAGATCTGGAATCCCGACGACTAACTCGCCGGTTCCGGTGACGGTAGATGGAAGATTGTGACGGAGAGATGGATCTGGATAAAGAGATTTCAAATCGAGGTCCCGCTTGTTTATTGGATTTTCAATTAAAGGAATCAAACTCGAATTTTTCTGCAAGTGTCGTCGACTGTTGAAAGTTGAAACTGGGTAATAACCGCGTCGGACTCGGGTATGAGATGTATCCGGGTCGGACTAAGGTATTTAAGTCTAACCGGGTCGAATTGGGTAATAAGAAAACACTATGGGTCAAAATTAGAATAGTTTAAAATTACAACCAGAACATTTAGGGTCAAAGTTGAATTTATATAACACTAAAGGGATGGATTCCGAATTGTTTTAATTTTCTCAATCTAAAACCCAGAGGTTCCTTCCTAGGGTTTTGTTTGATACTCTCAAATCGGAAAATTTTGAAACAATGACGACGGGGCTAGTAACGCCGGGAGATGTAATCGGGAAAGCGACAGAGTTTAAAGCTGGAAAAGGAGCTTACGTCAACGACGCCACCATCTACGCTTCCCTCACAGGAACTTGCCGGATTGTTTCTCCTCTTCCCGAATCAATTGATCAGGTTTCGTCTTTGTTCCAAGTGATTAATTCTTCTGGCACATCTATTCGTAATCGAAATCGAAATCGTTGGATTGTTATACTTGTTTTTGTGATTGTTATGGATATATAACTTATTGGATGATAAAAATGGTAAGCAGAGAGCTATTGTGGAAGTTACAGGTCACAAGGCACATGGTCCTATTCCAGAGACTGGTTCTGTTGTCATAGCAAGAGTGAGTCCTGCACTTATTTCATTGGATTCATTGATGTTCATACTTGGAAAAAAAGAGAGTAATTTCATCACTCACTATTCTCTGTTATTCGTGATAGGTGACTAAAGTTATGACTAAGATGGCTGCTGTTGATATCTTGTGTGTTGGTTCAAAAGCCGTTCGTGAAAATTTTGCTGGTGTAATTAGGTGAATTTCTCATCCTCCTTTGGTGTTTATTTTCAAGGTTTGTTCTTTTATGTGTCGATCTAACTTGTGTTTGCTCTTTCATAGGCAACAAGATGTTAGAGCAACAGAGATTGACAAAGTTGACATGCATCAGTCTTTCCATGCTGGTGACATTGTTAGAGCTATGGTTGTATCCTTGCGCTTATGTTTCACACTTATTGTCTAGTAGTACAGTGGTTAACATTGTTTATTAGAGGAGAGACAATTCTAAGATTTGTTACATTATGCCATTTATTTTCTCTTTTTACTTACATATCTCTTTGTATAGTTTAATTTGAATGTAGCGTAGGTGTAGTCTATAATAATAGATGATGTTTTGGGTGATAATATCTGAAGTTGCCTTAACTTGGACTCTTAAAGCTGTCTCTTGGTGATGCACGGGCTTACTACTTGTCAACTGCTAAGAATGAACTTGGTGTGGTCTCAGCTGAAAGTGCTGCGGGTAATTTTTTTCCTACTCTTAGAAACTAAATAAAGGGTAATGAGGGCAAAGATTACTAATTATATAGCTAATCTATCACATATCAAATTGTAATACATTTCTAACTTGTAGTTCTCATTATGGAATTATGAGTAACAAATATTTTCGTCCTGGACTTGGAGTATGTTAATGTGTAGATGCATTTGCTTCTTTGGGCAGTTTATAATACTATACGAAGTTAATTTCCGTTTGAGTAATCGAAATGTTTATGTGGTCTGGTGATTGTGCAGGCGAAACAATGGTTCCGATAAGTTGGACAGAGATGCAGTGCCCCTTGTCGGGCCAAACCGAGCAGAGAAAAGTTGCCAAGGTGGGTAATTGAATTCAAGACAACACTTGGCTTCTCTCACATAATGAGGTGTGGTCTCTGCAGCAAGACAGACATTTGAGATTATTACAATTTTGAGCTCTTCTGTTGTTTGTTATCAAGTGTAGAGATAACTTTAGACCAACTTGACCTTTATTCGACAATAGTCAGGATACTATTATTATTAGGATACTTACAACTTCTTAAACTCGAAAGACATTTTGTTGTTAGAATTTGAACATAAATCCATAACTCCAACAATGTGGAAATGCTAGGCTTAGCTCGGAACAACTTAAAAATTCATTCGATTGTCGCAATTTCTTGGTGAGTTGGTAGTATAAAAACTTAGCAGAAAATCAAGAAACAAACTTCCTAAGAGATGTAAATCTGTATGCCCTTGGTGCTGCCGAGAAAAGAAATGGTTTTTGTATACAAAAATGTATGGGTCACAATTAGAATAAGTTTAAGCTTTATAATCGAAACGTTTGGGGTCATAACTAAATATATGTAAAATTAAAGGGACTATTTACGAAACTTTCTGTTTTTCCCTGGTTAAATTTCGACCAAAAAGGCTTATGGATCAAAAGGTAGAAGAAGACAAAGACGAGAGAGAAAGGATCGCTATTATTCAGGAAACTTCATTTTGCACTTTTTCGACGAACCTGAAAAATCTTCAATTTTAGAATTAGTCAATACCGGAAAATTCCTGGGTTTTCTCTTGCTTCTGGATTTTCTCAGGTCTCTATCACAAAGGTACTCATCGATTCCTCTGTTTTTTGTTTTCCTTTGAAAGTTTCTTTGATGATCATTGGATTTTGATACCATTCATTACTGATCATCTGATGTTGATCGATGAGCTTATGATGGTTTTTGGGTTTCATCGGATTGATGCTTTTTATCTGAAAGGTTGATGCTTTTGCTCGTACATTAAACAATGAATCCTTAAAAAAACTGTTTTTTTTTGCTCGAATTGTATAGTTTTGTGATGTGTATTAGCTTATTCAAGTTTAGTTATTCATTTGGTTTTAGAAATGTTATATGTTTCTCTTACAGGTGATTCTACTGTGTAGGAGGAACAAGAGTTTTGCACCAAGAAGAGAGAGGAAGGATTCTGGTTTACGGGAGCTAGTGAAAATCTTCTGTGAAATTGGCTTTCCTCTCTCATTCTCTGTGAAATTTGAAAGTATTGATTTCGAAGATATGGGTGCTTTCTGTTGTTGCTTTCAAGTTGATCTCTTTGAGAGTTATGTGAATCCAAACACTTCCATAACTAGGAACTGTCCTTGCCTTAATTGCTTCCTCCAGAGTTTCATGGATTTGGTAATGTTCTTCTTCACTTTCGTCTTCGAATCTTTTGTTTCTTTGTAGTTAAAACTTTATGTTCGATTTTTTTTGGGCAGTATGCTTCGTTGTTTAGTAGAGGGGGAATGCATCCAATACCTTCAACTGTAGAGACAGCTACAGTGATGAATTCAACAACTGCACTTGATGACTCTCTGTCTAGTGTATATCATTCTCCTCCAACACCATTGCCTTACGATGCTGATCCTAGGTACTTTCGTTTTGTTAAGGGCTCTAGTCATTCAGGTGAAGAATCAGAACCGTTAAGAGGTGATACTGAAATGAGTTCTGAAGCTTTGGGTGATGGTGGAGCCAAGTGGAGTAAGTCTGATTCTGAAGATGGTTCGAAAGAAGTGTATACGAAAGGTTCATCAACCTTTACAAAGTCGAAAACAATGCCGGGGATAGAAGTTTATTATGCAGATTCGGATGATGAAGATATTTGTCCAACCTGCCTTGATGGTAATACTAAAAAATTAGTTTGATGCTATTGTTATTATTCTCTTTGAACCTATTATATGCAGTTTTGTTGGTAAAGAGTGTGTTAGGTTGTTAGTAGATCTTTATAAGTTGCTTTCTTGGTTTCATTTCTTCATTTAGTGCACTCCTGAGTCCTGAGCCATTAGGCCATTAATAGTATAGTTTACGTAGATGAGGCAATCGTTGCGAGTGCATTAAGGTAATATTGGTTTCATAGTTCTTTGTTTTAACAATATGCAGATTACACTTTGGAGAATCCGAAGATAATCACCAAGTGTTCTCACCATTTCCACCTTAGCTGTATTTATGAATGGATGGAGAGAAGTGAAACTTGCCCCGTCTGTGGAAAGGTAACTCGTCGCTTTCTACAAAACTTTAAAACCCGGATTTGGTCGAATGTTCCATCAATCTCCTTCATCGATATTAAAAGTGCATCATTTTGTATTAGAATTTGATATCCCCATTTTAAGTAGTGGTCCATTTCTCATACAATTATTGGTCATATAGAGAACCATGAGATGAGTTAACTTTTTGGAGTTAATGCATCCATACCTAATTGTTTCACTCTAATCTTTCAGGTGATGGCATTTGATGAAAATGAAACTTCTTAGCATTGTAATAAAGACTTGCTCAAAGAACATAATGGCGTCTGAGTCCTGCTCAAAAGAATAAACAGAGAGAAATCACTTGTACATAAAACTCCTGTGAATATCCAGATGCCTTTTAACAGTAAATATGTGATGTCTCTTAATTTATAGACTCATATATCTTATATACATTTATAAAGCAAGACAATGATTGGAAGGAAAAGTAGTTTGAATCATTCAAAAAATTGTTATCTAGAACATTGTTTTGAGATCAGAGCAAGAAGAAGAAGAGTGCTTGAAATCAACTTCTCTGAATTATTAGACAAACCAATAAAGAAAAATCTTATTACACCAACTTCTTTGAAAAGTCAATAACTTAAAGCTCAAACAACAGAAACAGAGAATCTCCATAGATGTAAAACTTCAACAACTCTTGAGTACACTGATTGTGTTTCAAGCCGAGGCCGCTTTAAACGCACTCTGGAATGTCTCGGGCGGTTGCGCACCACTCAGCTTCACCTTCCCATTGATCTGACCAAACAATACAAAGCATGGACATTAGACTTGAAGACTAAGGCACCCTTCAAAAATGGCGAGTTTCGCCATGAACTTATTAAGGCAATCAATCTAAAGCGCTAAAACTTACAGTGTAATTTGGAACTCCGGTGATATTTTTCGAATACTTTGCCAGTTCTTCTTTCACCTTTAAAGATCAAAACAGTTCATTCAACATTATACTACAGAGGAAGAAAAAAACACTAATGATTAGATGATACAGAAAACATACCTCTGTAACTCCATTGTTGGGGTCTGAGAGGAATTCTTCTGCTCCTTCTATCCCAACCTTGTTAGCCGTCTCTACCAAAAACTCTCTATTGATCCACAAGCATCATAAGTTAAACTTGAGCTAATCTATCACAAAATAAAACTGTTTCACATATTCTGAGGACAAGAGCCTAGTGATAAATACCTATCACCGATGAACTTTCCCTGCGTAAAGTAACCGATAAACAGTTCCTCAACAAGTGTATGTTGCTTCTCCGGCGCTTGTTTACCGGTATAATGTATAAGTCTATGACTATCCAGACTGTTTCCTCTGTTCTTATCAACAAAACATGTTAGAAGAAAAGAAAAGAAATCTATTTTCTTGATTGATAAAAGGAAACTCATGGTGCTTACGTGAGACCAGCTGTGTCAAACTCTAAGCCAAGACCTTTAAAGACCTGTAATGATGAATCAAAAGCTCATTTTCAAGATTCTCTCAACAAGAACATATAAGCTATGTTAAAGAATGTGTAAGTGAAAAAACCTCGGACATTCTTGCAAACATTCCTTGATATCTGTTTCCATATTTCTGTAGATAAAACTCTTTCTTACTCACACCTTCTTTAGGTGCAGATGGATCAAGGAAAAACGGACGCCATCGAATCTACATTGTTTTTTCGAGAGATGAATATTATAACCATTACAATTGTTATACAAAAGAAAAGAGAGTGAGAGAGAGGTAAACCTCGAAGTTGTATTGATCTTTAGATGCTTCAATAGCTTTGTCAAGATTCTTCTTTCCTACAAAGCACCATGGACACACCGAATCCGAGCTTACGTCGATTTGAATGAGCTTTTTTGAAGCGGTGTTGCTTGCAGACTCAGCCATAATGACTTTTCCTAACCAATTTCAGTCACAGTTCAGATATCAAATTAAAGAATTCAAGAATCCATTTAAAAACTCAACCAAAACAAGACAGAAACTTGACCTTCAAGTTTAAGACAACAAAGGCAAATGGATAATCTTTATTCACATAAAAAGTTCATCTAGAACTTCTAGATTCAAAAATTCATTACACTCAAAAACTGAACAAAAACATGCTCTTCAATATCAGGTGGCTCAAAGTGTACTAATTACATAATTGTTCAGATCAAAAGGATCATCTCAAAACTTGCCTCTGAAAAATCTTAAGATTGGACTCTTCAGGATTTTTGAACTCATAGACAAAAACTTATGAATTTGATTAATCTGCAACACCAAACTCTCTAAATCAACCCTTATTTTCTGATTCTGTCAAATCTTTAATCAAACACGAAATTGAAAAATTCAACACTTCAAAATTCTCCAAGAAATGAGCTTTAACGCTAAAAAGTTTGTTTGGATGAAAACTTTCTGATTAGAAGAACAATAATATGTCCTAATTGTACAAAACTAAGCATATGTGTAAGTGTAATGATATGATCAAAAATTTAATGTTTCTTTGTTTACCTGGAAAAAGATTGGAGGAAGAAGATCGTGAAACCTCTAATTAATGGAGAGACAAGTCAAAATCAAAAGATACACACATAATGACCAACCATGCACGATGATATATCCCAAACTTTTCCATTTTTTTCTTGCATATACTTTGACTAATAACCCGTATGAAAAATATTTTTCAACATTTCTTGCATATACTTTGACCAATAACCCGTATGAAAAATATTTTTCAACATTTCTTGCATCTTTTTTGGACTAATAATTTGTATAAAAATGATAATTTAAAGATTAGTAAATATGATTTTAGTTTTGTAGCAAATGGCCCATTAGCTCAGTTGGTTAGAGCGTCGTGCTAATAACGCGAAGGTCGCAGGTTCGAAACCTGCATGGGCCATTTGGTTTTAAATCTTTTTTGTGACGAAGAAGTTGTGAATTGTGATAATATTTGTTTCATTGGACAATTTAAATTGACCAACTCTTTAAAGAAGACAAGACTTTCTACAATGTAAATTGACTACGCCCATGAGTATCATCATGATATAATCATATACATGATCTCATATATATGTGCGTTTGATGCGTTTTCCTATTTTGTGGTTGCTTAGTTAATCTCGTTGACTTTTGATAAAAACATAGCACAAGTACTAGATTTTAACCCTCACTATACCGCGGGACGATTTATTTTTTAAAGATAATATATATTAAAATTTGTAAATTTTATTTTTATAAAATATTTATATTTTATAGTTTATAATTGTTATTAAGTAACGTTATACGACGAATACATGAGACAATTGTTAAAAAACTGAAGTTTTAATCCTTATTAAAACAACATATTAATAATATTTTAAAATTTTATAAATATTGATTCA
>Ga0041059_1002197_pt1 | contig 14844 bp, 13 predicted proteins | sample AraColnosormetaG_FD_56232 | JGI IMG/M metagenome (GOLD analysis project Ga0041059, IMG submission 56232) | Arabidopsis roots microbial communities from North Carolina, USA - Col MF nosort | ecosystem: Host-associated > Plants > Roots > Unclassified | place: USA: North Carolina | collected...
AAGAAAGAATGTAAGGAGTAAGTATATAAATTGTCAAAAAAAAAAAAATGAATGAGATTGACAAAACTTATACTCGGCCCAAACTCGTAAACTTAAGGGGCCAATATTCAAACTCAAAGGCCCAATAGCATTCAGGAACAAAATTAAAAATTGAAAATTGCGTTCTTCCGCCATTGACGTATTCGATGATGTAAGCTTACGGGAAGCTCCACAAGATTCTTCTTCTTCTTCAGGTATCTGAAGTCACTAAACACGTCAATCACAAATTCCTTTTACTTTTCCTCTCTGACAATCTTTCTACACTTCATCTCTCTATATATATATATCGAATCTTGAAACTGATTTGAAAGAAGAAGAAGAAGAAACCTAACGAAGAACATTCGAAAAAACCTAAACTGTTTTTTACTTTGAGCTTGAATCTGTAAAAATGGAAGGCATTGAATCTGGGTCTAAACAAGGAAAGAGAGTGGTTGTGATCGGCGGCGGAATCGCCGGCTCACTCGCCGCGAAATTGCTTCAGTTCGATGCTGAAGTCACACTCATCGATCCGTAAGTTCTTTCACCAGATTCTTAATAAAAACAACAAATTCTTTTTGTAATGTTCTTCGTTTTGATCATAAAAGCTCAAAACTTGTGTTGAGATCAGGAAGGAGTATTTTGAGATTACATGGGCAAGTTTGAGATCCATGGTGGAGCCTAAGTTTGCTGAGAGAACAGTGATTAACCACAAGAGTTACTTGAAACAAGGCCGTCTTGTAACTTCTCCGGCGATCAATATCACAGAGAGTGATGTTATGACTGAAGATGGATCTGTGATTGGATATGATTATCTTGTGATTGCTACAGGTCACAATGACTTGTTCCCTAAAACTAGACAAGAGAAGCTGTCACATTATCAATCTGGTATGAGATTTCTGTTTGTTTTGGTTGGTAATGAGATTGTAAGTGAAGATATTTAGTATGACTTAACAACATTTGATCTATTTGGTTGCAGAATATGAGAAGATAAAATCTTCTGGATCAGTTTTGATTGTTGGTGGAGGTCCATCTGGTGTGGAGCTAGCTGCGGAAATCGCGGTTGATTTCCCGGAGAAGAAGGTTACTCTGGTGCATAAAGGACCAAGATTGCTTGAGTTTGTTGGACAAAAAGCTGCTGATAAAGCATCTGATTGGTTAGAATCAAAGAAAGTGGAAGTTATATTGAACCAATCTGTGGATTTGAGTTCAGCTTCGGATGGAAACAAAATATACCGGACTTCAGGAGGAGAAACTATACACGCAGATATTCACTTCCTCTGTGTTGGGAAACCTTTGTCTTCTCAATGGCTCAATGGAACTGTTCTGAAAGATAGCTTGGATGGTAAAGGAAGAGTCATGGTCGATGAGTACTTGCGGATTAGAGGTCGAAGCAATGTATTCGCTGTTGGAGATATCACTAATATCCCTGTAAGTACATGATATCATCGAAATATCCATCTTTTAAAAAAGTTTCTTGGTTAGTCTCTTGTTTTGATTATATGATTGCTAATGACAGGAGATGAAACAAGGATATATAGCAGAGACTCATGCTAATGTCGTTGTGAAGAACATAAAGGTAATGATGTCAGGTGGGAAAAAGAAGAAGATGTCGACTTACAAGCCCGGTCCAGAGTTGGCCATTGTATCTTTAGGAAGAAAGGACTCGGTGGCTCAGTTTCCGTTTGTGACAGTTGTTGGTTGCCTCCCTGGTTTGATCAAGTCTAAGGATCTGTTTGTGGGGAAGACAAGGAAGGCAAGAGGCCTAAATCCTAAACTTGTATAAGTTTGATTCCTATTGTGTTTTGAGGTTACATCTTGTGTGCAGATGTAATCATGTTGTTTGTGTTTGTGTTTGTTTTTGTGTTGATTTCATTGTTTCAGTGTGTGTTGATTTTGCTTTATGTTGGTATCTAATGTATAAATAATGGAATTATTTGAGTCGACTAAACCGGAAAATCAAATAAGATCAAACCGGAAACCAAACATAAACCAGAAAAAAAAACAAATTGAAATCATTTCGTTCAAACCTCTGAGCATTCCAGCGACTGTTTTAGGTTGAATCGGAGATCTCTTGGCGGAGAGACATACACCGGCTAGTTCAATCATCCCTGTAAACCCCTGAATCTTTCCGTTGAAGAAACTAAAGTTTAAATACCTAAGAGAACGTTTACTTATGAGAGTGATGTGATCGAGACTTTTGTGAGTCGAGGTTTAAAGATTCAGAAGATAAGCGATATGTCTCGTGAATCAGAGAACACTGATGATGAACCATCGAAATGTATGTAATTCGTTCCTCTCTATGTAATAAGCTTTAAGATGCATTGAATCACGATAATCTGTGTATAATTTAGTCTGTTGGATTAACTTGATTAGGATTAGTAATTGCATACTAAGATCTTGGAGCTTTTGAATTTAGTCATTGTTGCTTCTTTGGATTGCTCATCATAATTTTAAATTCTGATTGTATAGGGATGAAGTTCCGTTCACTACTGGTGTTCTCGATGCTTCTGCGTGTGTTTTTGATTGTTTATGGAGAATGGCAAGATGCTCATATGGAGGTCCGGTACACTGATGTTGATTACATTGTATTTTCCGATGCTGCTTCGTTGATGGCATCCGGAGAATCTCCTTACAAGCGAACCACATACCGTTATTCGCCTTTGCTCGCGCTTCTTCTGACCCCTAATTCCTTCTTTCATCGGTCATGGGGAAAGTTTCTCTTCTCAGCTTCTGGTATGGCATTTCTTATAGTTATCTCATCTTTCTTATGTTTATTATGTCTTAACAGAAGAAAATTAGTAGAAAGTTCAACCTTTTTTGGTTTAGTTCATCAGCCTCACAATGTGTCGATGATTTGTTTCTCTGTCGTTTTGGAATCTATTTCCATGTTTCAGATTTACTGGTCGGCTGGTTTATCCATAAGATTTTGAAACAACGTAAGGTGCCTGAGAAGATATGTACATATTCTGTAATGGTTTGGCTTTTCAATCCGTTTACATTCACTATTGGAACCAGAGGGAACTGTGAACCCATCGTTTGTGCCATGATATTATGGATCATTCTCTGCCTAATGCAAGGTAGACACCTACTTTGAGATTAGTACAAGTCAAGGGAACTTTTTTTCTGTAGACTATTATTAAGTTTGCAGCTTTTATGCATTGATAGCCTAAATTTAGTTCCATGAACTAATTTATATCAGTTCAATTCATATGTGTGTATCTTTCACATTAGGTGATTATAACAGAAATATAATAGAAGTGTCAATACATAATGTCTTCTTTATGAACTGTTTTAGACAGAGAGTAACAGATTAGGCCATGCTGAGTATTCGGGAATAGGCTTGGAAACTTTTTTAGGCTTTGGAGAGTTTGGGGACTATATATCATTTCCTAAGTATATTTTGTTTTCTATTTCGTTCTCTGTGGTTTGGTCTGCAACTGTAGTTATGTTCATCGTTCTTAACAGCGATAAGTAAAGACTAAAGAGTTCTTATTAGGCTATTCTCCTGTCCTGTTCTTATCAGTGAAATATCCAGTTTGTTAATCCGGCAAACTATTGACACAACAACATCTATATATTTTGCTGTGTAGGTAATTTGTTACAAGCTGCATTTTGGTACGGGCTTGTTGTGCATTTCAGGGTCTATCCTATTATCTATGCCTTGCCAATCATCCTGGTTCTTGATACCCAGGTATTTAGATCTGGTCAAAAGCCGGCTCTTTTGTATTGGAATACCGGTCAGGCCAAGACACCTGCCAGTAACATGGAGAGAAAAACATTCCTCTTCAATCTCTTGACCACCTTGAAAAGTTTATTTTCCAGGGAGAGAATCATGTTTGCTTTGATATCCGGGGGAGTTTTTCTAGCTTGCAATGCTGTTTCCTTCTATTTTTATGGACAAGAGTTCCTGCATGAGGCTCTCTTATATCACCTTACTCGAACAGATCCAAGGCACAACTTCTCCATCTACTTCTATCACATATATCTTCACTATGAGCGCCAGTTTTCAGCTGTGGAGAAGCTTATCTCGTTTTTACCCCAGTTTACAGTACAGTTTGCTCTAGTCTTCTGCTTCTCCCAGGATCTAGTGTTCTGCATCTTTCTCCAAACCGTTGCATTTGTCACTTTCAATAAGGTATATAATGCATCACTCTATTCTCATACTGTCCAAAAAAGTCTTCAATTGTTCATTTTCATATACATTCCCCAGTGAGCTAAAACTTTCTGGTTTTTGCAAATGTTGATCGCCTCATTTGTCTCTAGGTGATAACTGCGCAGTACTTTGTGTGGTTTTATTGCCTGCTACCCCTGATTCTACCATGGAGCCATATGAAGCTGAAATGGGAAGGCTTGTTATGCATCATTATGTGGATCGGAGCTCAGACACATTGGCTCTTATGGGGATACATGCTCGAGTTCAAGGGCGTTAATGTCTTTCTACCGCTATGGATCGCGAGTTTGCTGTTTCTGGCTGCAAACACCTTCGTCCTTGTCAGAATCATACAACGCCATCGATTCTCTCCTCTCTTCAGACGGTATGAATCGTCCTCTTCTTCAAACAATGTTACCAAAGAAGACTGAGACTAGCCAAAAGTTATTTGCTTTGTTGAGTCATTACCATCTACTGAGACTTTCAAGTTTACGGCTTTTGTATATGATTCATGATCTGCAAATTTTGTTGGTGTCTGCTTTTTGTTTGATATGTATTCTAAAGGTTCGTTAGGATTTTTCTCAAGAAAAGTTCATTGATGAATATGAAACATTTGTAGACCTTGCTTGTCCTCAGATTCCTTGTACAAGAGAGACTGCAAATAGCTGTATAAAAACAACAGGTCATAAAAGCATCATCACACAAAGCGTAGATTGCTCTTTACATTTGTTTTAATGTGAGAGTATACAAACTTTGATACGTATATCATTAATTATGAAATTCCGGGCTTTTGCCACATAATCTCCCCATAACATGATCCATATTCCATACTATGGATCTTTGATAAAAAAAAAAAGTGATATCTGAATTTGTTTTTAATAGATAACTAAGTACACAGCTGATATTTTGCAAAATATAATTACAAGGTCCCAAACATTCACCCAAATTTACAAAATAGTATTTGGACAGCTTTGAGTTGAGTTGAGTAATAAAGTTTTGTTTCACCTTACTGTATTTTCTTTATAATTTTCTAAAACATGTTCTAAAAATTCAAATTGATTACGATGATATATAAATAAGAAGCAAAGAATCATCGCTTTCTAATTCGTGTGGATACGTGTGGGAATTTTCTGAAAGCGTCAGACTCGCTGAGACCTAACTATGGAGAACACACGGCCAAACGAAGAAGAAGGAAGAATAAGTGAACCAAATTGGAGCGAACGAGTGGAGGATCTCGTGGTAGCCGGCGACGTCACGGCGGCGATCTCCTTTCTCGAGTCTTTGGAGACCAATCTTCAATCGCGGTTAGGTTCTTCCTCCTCCGGCGAGAGAACGGAGTTTGGGCTTCAATTATCCGCCGCTCTTACGCAGTTGGCGGATCTCTACTCTTCTGAGGGACTTTCCCTTAAATCCGATGAGCTTCGAACTCGCTCTTCCCTCATTAAGCAACGAGCGTTGGATTGTGATCTTGCCTCTTCAAGGTACACTACTGATTTTTGTTGATCGGAAAAACTAGGAGAGATATGAGAAATGTGGTTTAGGGAAATTGAAAGCTGGAAAATTATATGCTTTCATCGATTTTAGGGTTCATATACGGTTTATGATTGCAGAAGTTCCGGCAATGTAGAGAATCAATCTGTTGCTTCCAGTGGACTCAAGTCTGACCCAAATGTCTCAAGCTTTGATGCTGATGGTTGTTCTTCTAGAGTTCTCATTTGTTTTCTATCTGATTTCTCCTTTTTTACGCTGTTATTGATCGATTATCATGGATCTATTAAGGGAAAACGGAGGATTCCAAAGTATCTAGCAGTAATTCAGCTGCTCATGATTCTTCAGATGATGGTATGTTACATTTGTTGTGACTTAACAGATGCATTGACCTCTTGTATCAATCATGAGATCATGTATGTGTGTATGTTTACATGACCTTGATTTTTGTTGCAGATTGGGAAGCTCTTGCAGATGTTGAACCGAGTAAGTTACTCCCCGTAGAAGAGTTGCCTGAAATATCAAAGCTTTCGGTTGAAGAACCTAAAGTTCAAGGACCTAAGAGACGTGGAAGGGGAACGTTTACTTATAAGAGTGATGCAATGTACAGTGATCGAGATTTCTCTGAGTCGAGGTTTGATGATGATTCAGAAGATAACGATTTATCTCGTGAGTCAGAGAAGACTGATGAATCACTGAAATGTAAGTTGTGACTCTCAATGTTTCCTTTCTGTTTTTTGGATTGTATTATCTGTAACAAGTAGAAGCAGTATGTTAGATAAATCTGATTATGATTTATATGCTGCCTGTTCTAAATACAACACCTGAATTTCTATACGCTTTTAAATGCAGCCAAGTATGGCACACGCCATGTCCTCGTACTTGCTGGTTTTTCTCCAAGTTTGAGAACTACTGAATTGGAGAAGCTATTTAAAGACTTCAAAGATAGTGGATTTATCATTCGTTGGGTCAATGATACAACAGCACTTGCAGTCTTCAAAACCCCTTCAGCTGGTATATATATGTAATTTGATTTTTCATCATACATGCATTGGGTTAACTAGGAAAAATTTTAGTTTTATCCCACTACTGCATTAGTATTTCTCTGTTCTAGTGTTGCATTGTGTTATTAGATAGTGCATTGGTCTTCATCTAGGGTTGAACCACGTAAAATGCACGGCTTAGTTGTTAAGTAGGTTTAGTATCTTTACAGCTAAAAATGTAACTTCTGCCTTTGTTGCTAACTAAGTTATAAATCAGGATAGACTTTCTCCTATACAGCTAACTCTCGCTGTGTGTTTTGAATATTGATACAGCTCTAGAGGCTTGCAAGCATGTTCAATGTTCATTCACAATACGTGTACTCGATGATAACGATTCTCTTTTGGGCTCAATTTCTGGAAAAGGTAATCTACTCCTTTTTTATGGTTCTGCAAAATTATTCCCTCTTTTAATCAGATATAAGCTTCCCCACCAAATTTTTTTCTAATTTCGTTCACTTCTATATGTCATCAAATTATGAACTTTAACACACCATTTTTCCTTAATCCGCTTGATCAAGCTGTGTAATTAATTAAACACCAAAACACATATGTGTAACTATGTTATGTTAAATGATTTCTACTTCAGATTTGGAACCGCCGTCTCAAAGACCAAAGACATCAGCGAAAACAGCTCAACGGTTGATTGCTCACAGCATGGGATTGAAGCTACCGGCTTCTGGATTCGGGTCTAAAGAGCGAGACCAAGAAGCTGCCCGGAAAAACCGGATTGTCTCGAGACAGAAACAACGGGAAGATGCTTGGGGAGATGACTGACATTAACCATACAGTTTGGTTTGCTCAATTTTCCAGCTTACCGGAGCTATATTTCGTGTGTCTACTTATTGGTATATACAACCTCAATCCACTTGAGTGATCCCTTATAAGCATTGCTACTTGCTAGTGGTTGTTTGTAGTGTTTTTGTGTATTAAATTTAAACAGTTTAAAAATGCTTTAACCGGAAATGAAATCTGGACCCGTTATTATAATATTATCCAAAGTTCTAGACCCACCCGGTTTAGGTAGAGGGGCAATAATGTAAATAACGTATTAGCGAAAGAACAAAGAATTTCCACCGATTAGGGCTCTTCCACATTCGTTTCCCGCCGATTTGGGATTTTTCAGAGTTTTGCCGCCCAAAAAGAAATTAAAGAGAGAAGAAAAAAGTTTCGCAGATTCAGAGAGAGCAAAAAGAGAGAAGTAGCGAGAATGAGCAGCACCAGTCAGAAGAGGAAGAAGATACAGAAGAAATTCAAAAACAGAGGGTACAACCTCAAATTCGATGCCTTAGACGAGATTCTCGTTTTCGCCGATCAATTTCCCGACGACGATGACGGAGAAGCTATAGATCTTCTCCTCGATAACCTCCAGGAAACGCGTATGCCGCCCAATTCGTTTCTCTCTCGTATTATTCTGCGTAATTTGACATCGATTCTGAAGTCGTTGGGTATTTTGTAAAAAATGTTGCAGATAAATCATCCACTGTCGACGCGGAATCAGTTCGAGGATTGATAAATCGCTTGTTAGGAGCTCATAACGCCCCGGAGGAACCTACAACATCTGCTTCTTCCTTGGCGATCATCGACGCGTTTCTGGTGCCAAAGTTTGGATATGATTCTGTTAAAAAAAAGTTCAACGAGTAAGTCCACTCTAATTTTCCTACTAAGAGTGTGTCTAGTGAGTTTCTAGAGACGAGTTTGATAGGTGGCTTAGGGTTTATGTGTGGTAGATGATGGAACTTTATAGTGATGAATTGTAATGGTCGTTTGCGCGTTGTTGATTGTAGAATTGGACTGATTGAAGTAAATTTTAATTGATACTAGGCATACGAGTAGCTTGCCTATTCACGGTGAGGCTTCTGCAAAAACAGCTTTATACAGGGAACGATTCATGTTGTTGTCGCAGAGAGTTTCTCGTGCAGAGCATTTTTCTAGGCCAGCATTTGATGCTGAAATGTCGCAGTTTGAGAACAATGAGGTTGGTCTACGTTTTCTGTCAAATGTGGTTGTTCTCATTTTTCTTTTGGGTTATTTTTGTGTTCAAAACTAAACTAAGGAGTTTGTACTGTGTTATGTCTAGTAGATATCTTCAATCCAGTCTCTGATTTCTCAAAGGGGAAGGAAATGGGTGATGGGAGTGATATCACAGTTGGAAGATGGACATTTCTACCTGGAAGACCTTTCAGCTTCTGTAGAGATTGATCTGTCCAAAGCAATATCCTTTTTTTAAGTTGGTTCTAAAATCTGCAAAAACTGGACATAGCATTTCAACATATTGTTTAATGTCTCATGCTGATAAAGACATAGGAAGGAATTGCGTTTGAGTTTTTTGTGCTTTGAATAGTTTTCTTTGACAATCAGTACAAGATAACAACAGGATTCTTCACAGAGAATACTATAATTTTGGCAGAAGGCGAAATGCAGGTTAACGGTATCTTTCAGGTAATTAGAATTGAAGGTGGCAATTTTGGGCCTTTCTCTCCCCCATTCTGAGTTAATTACTTTTTAACTAGGGAGATATTTGTATAATTTGCTGAGGTGCACATTCATAGATTTTACGATTTTGTTTTATTTTTCATGTTGGGGTCAAGATATTAGGCTATTAGCTATATGAAGGATCATAGAACTAAGTCATGTATAGGGTCCTTTCTGTGACAAAACATACGTACACCTGTCTCCAATAAACACTTGATCAGATTGCCTGTAACAAAGCTCAGTTTTTCATAATATGTTCTTTGACCAACTCATCCTCTTCTAAAAGTGTATTCTCATCTTGTGGTGAAGGTGATTACATGTGGATTTCCTCCCTTAGAAGACAGGGACAAAACACTAAAGGCGCATTCTGAATATGATTTCTTCGGAGGCGGCACACTAACTAAAGAAGAGATGGTAATCTTTGATTCGTTGTTTGTACTCGGATTGAGAATTTTGTAAATTTTCAATGCAATCCCTTACATAGTAGGTAAACCACACTAAAAATAATGTGTTTTTTGCCTGCCAACAGATTAAACTTGCAGACCTTGAAAGACAAGCGGTGAATGACACATTTGTCATATTGTCTGACATATGGTTGGACGACGAAGAGGTGAGTTGGTGTACCAAGTACTCTATTTAGCATCAATATTTTGTGACATTGCTTGATCGCCACAATATGTTGTCCGTAGAGAAGGTTATGAGGAAGCTGGAAACTGTTCTTGACGGTTTTGAAAGTGTGGAGACAGTACCCTCCTTGTTTGTTTTTATGGGAAATTTTTGTTCTCGCCCATGCAACTTATCCTTTGGTTCGTATTCAAGCCTTAGGTAAGGGATCATTGTAGTTAGAATCTTCAATTGTTAAATGGGAATTTCTTCTTATATATTGTCGATAACCTGTGTCCATTTCTTTCGCAGGGAGCAGTTTGGTAAACTTGGGAGAATGATTGGAAACCATCCACGGCTTAAAGAAAATAGTCGGTTTTTATTCATTCCAGGTCCTGAGGACGCAGGTACCATCATCACCACCATTACTATGTAAATAATCTTTAACTGAGATCCATGAGGTAACATGACTTATAAAATCTCATCATATTTGACAGGTCCCTCAACAGTCTTGCCAAGATGCGCTTTACCGAAATATTTAACCGAAGAGCTTCGAAACATTATTCCCAATGCAATATTTTCAAGCAATCCTTGCAGGTGAGTTTTCTATACGATGTGTGAACTCTCTATTGCTCATCATTAGTTTTTTTTTCTTTTTCTTTTGAATTGTGAACATTTGCCACACATAATCTTGTCTTTGTAAAATGCAGAGTAAAGTTCTATAACCAAGAGATTGTGTTCTTCCGACAAGATCTTCTGTATCGGATGCGTCGTTCATGCTTAGTAACCCCTTCCTCAGAAGAAACGAATGACCCTTTTAAGCATGTAAACACATCTCTCGTCTCTGTTATTTTCTTACGTATGATTTAAAAGTTTTCCTGGTAAATGATGGAAACTCCTGAAACGTGTTGTTACAGCTTGTCTACACAATAACTCATCAGAGCCATCTATGTCCTCTACCTCTCATGGTGCAACCCATCATTTGGAACTACGATCACGCTCTTCGACTGTACCCAACTCCTCATACGGTATTCATTTCTATATCAAATCCTGCACGAAACCCGCCTTATAACTAAGTATTGTTGTTGTTTCAAAACAGATAGTATTAGGTGACAAGAGTGAGCAAGAGGTTTGCAAATTTGGGGGAACAACATGTTTCAATCCAGGCTCTTTCTCAACTGATAGCACATTCGTAGCTTATCGACCTTCCACTCAAGAAGTCGAACTCTCTGCTTTGTGATTCTCCTTTTAAAATTCATCCCAGGAGATCAATTGAGTGCCATTTTTACCAGACAAGCCTGAGCTTAAAAGGTATACAGAAAGAGTGAAAAAAATACTTCATGCCCCATTCTTTGCTTCTCTGTTGTATACAAGTTGTATCCTTATAAATTAAGTATTCTTTTAGGATATGTCTTAAGGTAAACAAATAATAGTCATAAATTTATATCAGACAAGGGTCGATCTAAAGTAAAAAATGCATAAATTTAAATGCAAATTGCCATTATGATTAGGTCAAAAATACACATCCACTCAAATTATAGAAAAGCGCTTTCATTCAGACAAAATTGTAAAAGGTGACTGTGAGTGAGAAATCAAGAGAGCTTTCTGGAGAGGTTAATTAAGCCACTTCCAGTACACTTGAGTATAACAGTCCCAGTCAATGGATCAGGTTTGATGGCAAACTTAACTCCCAGAAACTCCTTAATGTTCCTCAACGTCTCCACTGCATATGGAGATAATGTTCCAACTCGAACCTTTGACACGTCTTGTTCAGATAACGCACACAGTAGAAACAACAATCCCTGTAAAAAACCTCAGAGAATCAACAACACACCCACTTAAAGTCTGATCGATCTTGGTGTCTATGGTTAATGTTTTCAAATTTTAAAACGTACCTGGTGTGTTGAATCAACAACTCCACCTTTTTCAATCTCTTGAAGAAGCCATGAAGCTACTTCAACTCCTGTGTCTTCTGCTGGCGATCTCTCTTTCTTCTCTACATCGAGCTCTCCAGTTTCGTCTGGTCTTTCACAAGACACTGTTGTATCTGCAGAGATGAAACATCCTGTAGTTGTTTCTGCTGCCAATGATATTCCGTATCCAGGAGATCTGCAATCACGTAGGTTTTTTTAAAAAGGTGAGCTTTAATCAATCAAGTATCTCTTGCTTTTGGTTTTAGTTAAGCTTCTTACTTTCCAGCCTGAGCGCCAGCTCTGTGATCTTGGAAAATGTGAACATCAGGCAAGAGATTGTTAAAGATACCACGAGCTGCGAATCTCATGGAATGTTCAAAGTCACTAGTCACTCTTGTAGAGAAAGTTGTACCACGTATCTTCTTCACCATTCCTTCTTCTACCCAATGAACCGCCTGAAGCAATAATATAACAGATAAGAAATCCATTTGAACCTTGCAATGCGGAAGAAGAAAAGAGAACAAGTACTACATACACTTAGAGTCTTAATATTTGGAACTGTTAAGAGAACTTCTCCACCTCCATTCGGAGCTACTCCACGGGCTTCGATTTTCAGCTCCAAATCTTCTGCAGGGACTCCAAAACGCTTTATGATATTCAAGGTAGTGGAACGGAATGTGTCAACGCTAGCGTCTCTTGGATCATTTGTAATTCCTGCAAGAGTTAAAATACTTGCTCACTCGATCATCAAATATCCACATGCTTTTGAAAGCAGTTTTACAGTAGAAGGTACATACCTTTGAGCCTAATCGAAAGAGGCTTCTTTCCAAACAATCCCAACAAAAGCAATGGCTCAAGATAATAGCCAATGGATCGACTCAGCGAGCAGCTGTGAACCAAGTTCTTCCCTCCCACTATAGTTCCAGGCTTGTACTTTAATCGAGTCCCTGCCAAATTCGCAACATACTAAAAAACTAACAAACCAATTCGAATTTTTAAAAATCATTTTCTTCTTCTACAAGTTTTGCTTTCAGAAACACAAACATGATTGGAATCGAAACCTAGCTGAAAGATACAAAATTTGAAGCCCTAAATTGGTGAAACTTTAGCTTCAGCTCAATATCATTCCTAAAATCAGTAAATCTGAAGTCATGAACCCTAAAATCAGGTGAAAGGTTACTTACCGGTCTCGTTAATATCAACGACGGCGTCGTCGGTGACAATTTCTAAGAGGCGGAGAAGATTAACCTCGTGAGGTCGGAGACCAGGAATCGTTTCGTCGGCACGAATCTCATCAATCGAGATAGGTGTTGAAGAAAGTGTTGAAAGAAGAAGTCTTTGTCTAAAGCTTTGGCTTCCCTTCATCTTCTTCATCATCACCATTTTTCTGTCTCTCTGTTTTCTCGGAAGATTTCTTAAACCCTAAATCCCAATGAGACCTTCTTCTTCACCATTCACTTTATGCGGCTTATTATTTTAATTTTCAGTTTTGGGCTTAACTTAATCGGGCCTCAGGCCCTTTAAGAGTTTTTTTTTCCTTCTTAACTTGAAATTATACTGTTGACTAAGAAGCAAAATATAGGGCCTGGCTGGTTTAAACGGAGTGGATGCGGTTACGGAAGTTTGCGGAAACCGGTGGTTGCGGTTTTAAGCGTTATCAAGCGTTTTGAACGACTGGATAAGCGTTTGATAATAGGTGCGTTTGCGGGAGTTTTATGACTGGTAAACCAGCGGGTGCGGTAATAATTAATAAAACTAAACAAAAACATATAATATATTACTATTAAAAAAAATAAAAATGCAATATATTATTATGATAAATTGATAATATTAGAAATTTTGATTTTTTGACCAAATAAAAATACAATATATCATCTCAAAAATTTGATAAAAGAAATAAAAATACAATATATCATCTCGTCTGATCAAATGATTTTCTAATCGAGAAAACAAATCGAAACATGTATTCAATTAAAAAACTCAAAAGAATACAAAATAAAAAAAAATGATGCTATGAAATACTCAAAGAATTACACTAGCTAATGAATAGATAAAGGGAAAGATGATATGTTTAATTCCTGATTTTGATTTTCATCAGTTTGGATGGATGCCATAATTGAGAGAATAGGGTTATATTGATTAGAATTTTCTAATAAAAATAAAATATAAAAGAACTAGATTATTTTAATTATAGTGATTGGGCTTTGGGTGGAAGCCAAAATTATTTTAATTAATTAAAAAAAGATTTTTTTTTCTTTTTAACCTAACCGCTTCCACCCGCAACCGCAAACGCTTGCGGAAATGAGCTTTTGAAATCTGACGATTTCGAGCGGTCCAAAGTGGTATCTAACCGTTTCTATGATTGGTATTAATCGTTACCAACCGCTACCACCCACAAACGATGTGGGTGGCAGAGGGAAAACCAATCAAGCCCATAATCATAACATTGTATAGAAATTATTTACAGAAAATAATATCTTCATATCAACGACGAAAAATGATTAAATTCACGGTTTAATTTGTGGTAATGGATATTAGATACTTGAAATATTAAAATAAAAACGCCGAATTAATAACCAAGAAAATAGTATCATTGATTGAACTTAAAGATCATTTAGTGATTGCCCACCAAATTTTCTCTGTAGATTTTATGCTACCTTCAAAAAGTAGTTCACACCAATAAAATTACGACAGCTAGATAAAACTTTAATGTAACTTCTTTTTTTGACAGCAAAACTGTTCATAAAACTTTTAGTAACCTGAATTATGTGAAAGAAAAAAAAACTATATATCAACATACCACTTATTAAGAAAAAAAAACTGACCTCTTATAATAAAGTGATCAAACTTTTTCGCCACATCGCTACAAATTGTTGTAGTTTGTTTTTGTCTTTAATTTATTGACAAAATTCTTTATTTTAATGTGAACTATTTTCTTTGTGTTGCAACTCACATTTCTATACAATAATAATTGGATTAAATGTCAAAATAAATATGATTTGATCGAAAGCATAATTGGGCCTTCCCATTTGTTAAAAATTCTTATGTTCATCCATACCTCATTTTAAGCAAAATAAATGTTTCTAAAAATGCTTTAGGCTTTAGCTTTTTTTTTTTTTTTTNTCAAAGGCTTTAGCCAGTTAAATTCATCATTTTT
>Ga0041059_1002198_pt1 | contig 14844 bp, 19 predicted proteins | sample AraColnosormetaG_FD_56232 | JGI IMG/M metagenome (GOLD analysis project Ga0041059, IMG submission 56232) | Arabidopsis roots microbial communities from North Carolina, USA - Col MF nosort | ecosystem: Host-associated > Plants > Roots > Unclassified | place: USA: North Carolina | collected...
TATTATCGGATTCATCGACAGTGGGATTTGGCCAGAATCCGAGAGCTTTTCTGATAAAGGCTTTGGTCCTCCTCCTAAGAAATGGAAAGGTGTTTGTTCCGCCGGCAAAAACTTCACTTGTAACAAGTAATTCTCTTAAATTAATTTCTCTCAATAAAGATTAGTATTAGGGATGTATTTTCAAGAAATTAGTTTTGTGTTTGGGCATAAAAATTTTGGTTACAAAAATAAACTATAGAGTTAATATTAATAATTAATCTGTGTACAATGTTTCAGCAAGTTGATTGGAGCAAGAGACTATACAAACGAAGGCACCAGGGACATTGAAGGCCACGGTACACACACAGCCTCAACAGCGGCTGGAAACGCAGTTAAGAACACAAGTTTCTACGGAATCGGTAATGGAACTGCGAGAGGTGGCGTTCCAGCCTCAAGAATCGCAGCTTACAAAGCCTGTAGCGAGATGGGGTGTACCACTGAATCTGTACTATCGGCGTTCGATGATGCGATAGCAGACGGTGTTGACCTCATCAGCATCTCTCTCGGGGCAAACTTAGTCCGCACGTACGAAACGGACCCGATAGCGATTGGGGCTTTTCACGCTATGGTCAAAGGTATTCTCACTGTGCAGTCAGCTGGTAACGGTGGTCCGAATCCGGGCTCAGTCATGAGTGTAGCACCATGGATCTTGACAGTTGCAGCAAGCAACACCAACCGTGGGTTTGTCACCAAAGTTGTACTCGGAAACGGCAAGACATTTGTCGTAAGTATCAAGTAACACTCTCATTTCTATCATCATAGTATATTTGTCCCTTTCAGTGACAAAGGGCTCTTTTGTTTTTTTGTCTAAACAGGGGAAATCATTGAACGCTTTTGATTTAAAAGGAAAGAATTATCCTCTGTATGGAGGTTCTACTGATGGACCTCTGCTTAGAGGGAAAATCTTGGTGAGTGAAGATAAAGTTAGTTCAGAAATCGTTGTTGCAAACATAAATGAAAATTACCATGACTATGCCTACGTTAGCATTCTGCCCTCCTCTGCTCTGTCAAAAGATGACTTTGACTCTGTCATCTCTTACGTTAACTCCACGAAGTAACCAACGATCTTCTCTTTTTTCATTTGGTCTAGATCCCCTACTTTGTCTTGATATCTCTGTGTTTGTATCCTCAGGTCCCCGCACGGGACTGTTCTAAAAAGTGAAGCAATCTTTAACCAGGCAGCTCCTAAAGTTGCTGGATTCTCTTCTCGCGGTCCAAACACTATTGCGGTTGATATACTTAAGGTATATAACATTTACATGCTCTTGATTCTTTTTTATTATCATTTCTTGACCTGAGAAACAATGGTTGGTGGATGGATTGCAGCCAGATGTAACAGCACCAGGAGTGGAGATTCTCGCTGCGTTTTCACCTTTGAATTCACCAGCTCAAGACAAAAGAGATAATAGACATGTAAAGTACTCTGTTCTGTCGGGAACTTCAATGTCTTGTCCACACGTTGCAGGCGTGGCTGCGTACATCAAGACGTTTCATCCTGAATGGTCTCCTTCCATGATCCAATCTGCCATCATGACAACTGGTAAGCAAAACTCATATCCAATTTTCATTTTCTTGCCCGGCAAATAACTTTGTTGGCAACTCTGTTCATAAACAGTCTATCCATTAACGTTTGCAGCTTGGCCGATGAATGCTACCGGAACTGCGGTTGCATCAACCGAGTTTGCTTATGGAGCTGGACATGTTGACCCAATAGCAGCTATAAATCCAGGTCTCGTTTATGAAATAGGCAAATCAGACCACATCGCCTTTCTCTGTGGTTTGAACTACAATGCGACTTCTCTAAAACTCATCGCTGGTGAAGCTGTCACTTGCACTGGCAAGACCTTACCAAGAAACCTAAACTACCCTTCAATGTCAGCTAAATTGCCGAAATCTGAAAGCTCCTTCATCGTGACTTTCAACAGAACCGTAACCAACGTAGGTACCCCAAACTCAACATACAAATCAAAGATTGTCTTAAATCACGGATCTAACCTCAAAGTCGAGGTCTCCCCAAGTGTTCTATCTATGAAGTCAGTGAAGGAGAAGCAGTCTTTTACAGTGACTGTTTCAGGGAGCAATATCGACCCAAAACTGCCTTCTTCTGCAAATCTAATATGGTCTGATGGAACCCATAACGTGAGAAGCCCCATTGTTGTTTATACTTATAGTGTTAGTGACTGATTAAGCATTATCAGATCACCATAATCATCAATCATCATATAATAAAAATCAATATTGTTGTTGTTGAGAATAGTGTTTCAATCCCATTTGAATCTATTTGAATTTAAAACTCATTCATACATTCTAAAAGAAGACATCATTTCAATTCAAGCATTGTCAATCATCTATTCTCAAGGATCCAATTAAATCAAACTCTAGGTTAAGATTTTGATAGACCTCCCAGTAACAAGAAGCAGAGGAATATCAGAAATGCAGCAGAGGAATATTACCTCAGCGAATTGAAACAATCATCTACAACGAAAAACTGTAAAGCTACGGATGATGTTACCGCGCGATTCGGACGATAATAAGCTTGCTCATGAATAATCTGTTGGAATTATGAATCCTAGGTTAAATCCTGCAAGAAGAAGAAGCTTCAATGAGAAGAAGAAGAAGACGCTGACGTCATGTTCGTGATAGGAGAAGAAGGATAGGGTCAACGAAGAAAGAATTTTTGTGGTTGAGGTAATTGGGCCAGGAACTAAATTAAAGCCCACTTAAGTATGGGTTTGGTTTATTAAGTGGATTAGGTTAACTTAACAATGATTCTTACCGTCCAACAGAGAGATGCGTAGATGCGTAGATGCGGGCCCATGGTAAGATTCCAACAACGTCTACACCAGATGATTTACTCCCGTTTCCTTAATTAGAAAGTTGTTGGGTCATACTATATGTTTACAAATTACAAATGGGCCTTATCCAAACTAAACATTGCCCTATTTGTTTGTGGATCTGACTGCATTCTGATTTGCGGGACAAAATCCTCGAGTTTAGTTCGCAAATATAAATATTTTCGACTAATACATAATTATCGAAAATATTATTTCGAATTTATAGAACAACATTTAAATTTGGTGAAATAGTAGTTAGCTAGAGCCTAACATTTAGAGTATATACATATAGAACTCTAGCTATTTAAACATACAGTTACGTTAATCAAACTAATGTAATAATCGCACATGTTACTATCTATACGGTTTACATTATATTATCAGAGTTAAGGACAAAAATGATTTCCCAAATTAATCATTTTATTCATCTTTTCTTTATTAGATTCGAATCATTTTATTCGAATTGTCATAAACTTTTTTGTGTTTTTGTGTTTTTTTCAATAAAATTATTTATAATATTATGCTCAAGGTAGAAGAAAGTTCTGCGTATGCCAATTTTACAATTGGAAAAAAGGTATGTGTGGGACTAAAGAATGTATATGATAACTTACTTTTCCGGTTTTTTTTAACGTAAAGAATATTGTTGGAGAGTGATGAAACTCAAAAGTTACAAAATTGGTTTTCATTTTTACTAGCTCATTTCATATTACTTGGGATATTCCACGGTGTTAATGTTAGCTAACCATTTATCTATTAGCATTTGCTATTTAGATATCATATATTTCGAGTGAATATGTTGCAAAATGAAAATAAACAAGACTAAAATTCATTAGTTTTGTTGCCAAACAAGTGGTTTTTACTAAATATGGATATTATTATTTTGTAATTGATTTCTATATTCTTTTGGTTGTTCGTAGATATTATCTTAATAATGGCGTCATATAAAGTACAATAGGAAATTATAGAGGATTTTGGAAAAATATCGATTTGAAATTTAGTGACTAATACGTCTAGATCCTCATAGAGTTATAGTAATCGATAATATCAATATTTCCTAGTTATCAGATTTTGTAATCTTCTTTGCTCATTGTTAACTTCTGGGGTATATATATATATAAAATTGTATTAATTTTTCTATAAAGTGAAAAAAAAATCCATAGCTATAAGGTCAATTTTATATATTTTAGAAAAAAAAAATAATGGAATTTAATGGGTCATTCATTGGTTTGAATTTATATAGCAACTCATTAAGTTCTCTCATATTCCTTATGACTAGCTAGCTAAACTATCTCCTTTGATTTGTGCTCTCCTCTCCTTTTGACTATTCTATTCTTCTTCATTTTTTCCATGGAAGACCGACGCCTTGTCCATGGAGCTGCGCCGCCGTTGACAGCCGTGGAGAGATTCTTATACGGTCAAAAGAATGATGCCTTGTGTTCCAAGAAACAAGAGAGTTCTAGAGACCAACCGATCGTGAAGACAAAAATATCGATTGAGACTAGAAGCGACAACAAAGAGAACACAACGTTTGGGCCGACGAGGGAGAAACACTTGGTCCTTAATGGCGGCAACAGAAACCCTACTGGAGAAGTGGTCGCTAGAAGTGCAGCCAGAGATTATCAAAACAGTACGAAGAAACGATCATCCAAGAACCTCATCAAAGGGCAATGGACGGCGGAAGAAGACAGGTATATATAGATAAAATGTTTTATTGCATCTATACAAGAGTCAAAATATTTAGTATATGCGTTTGTTAATACAAACATATATGTATATATATATAGGAAGTTGATAAGGTTGGTGAGGCAACATGGGGAGAGGAAATGGGCAATGATATCGGAGAAACTTGAGGGAAGAGCAGGCAAACAATGTCGTGAGAGATGGCATAATCATCTCCGTCCTGATATTAAGGTTTCTTTTTAGATCTCTCTTCACATAACATATAGTTTTTTCTAGATCTAGGGTTCTGACATAAGTCCCTCGATATCTACGTTTCTGCCAAAACAAAAAAAAAATCAGAAAGATGGATGGAGTGAAGAAGAAGAGAGGGTTCTTGTGGAATCACACATGAGAATCGGGAACAAATGGGCAGAGATCGCTAAACTCATACCAGGACGGACTGAGAATTCTATCAAGAACCATTGGAATGCGACCAAGAGACGTCAAAATTCAAAACGCAAACACAAACGCGAATCAAACGCTGATAACAATGATAGAGATGCCTCTCCATCAGCTAAAAGACCATGCATTCTCCAAGACTACATCAAAAGTATCGAGAGAAATAACATTAACAAGGACAATGACGAGAAGAAGAATGAGAACACCATCAGTGTTATTTCTACACCTAATCTTGATCAGATCTATTCTGATGGTGATTCCGCGTCGTCCATCCTTGGCGGTCCATATGACGAAGAGCTAGATTACTTTCAAAATATCTTTGCAAACCATCCGATTTCTCTTGAGAATTTAGGTTTGAGCCAAACTTCGGATGAGGTAACTCAGTCTTCATCATCTGGGTTCATGATCAAGAACCCTAACCCTAACTTGCACGACAGTGTTGGAATTCATCATCAAGAGGCAACGATCACAGCTCCGGCGAATACACCCCACCTTGCGTCTGATATCTACTTATCTTATTTATTGAACGGTACGACGTCTTCATACTCCGACACTCATTTTCCGTCTTCCTCATCTTCCACGTCATCCACCACCGTAGAGCATGGAGGCCACAACGAGTTTCTTGAGCCTCAAGCTAACTCTACAAGTGAAAGAAGAGAAATGGATCTGATAGAGATGCTCTCTGGTTCTATTCAAGGTAGCAACATCTGCTTCCCGTTGGTCTAGCTACATCCATGATCATGTGATGTTATTTGATCATTCTATCTTTATGTTCCTTTGTTTAATAATTTAGTCCTTTCAATTTCTTAAAACTTTCCATAGATCATAAGTTTCAAGCTGCTTCTCCTATCAAAATAATTAAGGTTTGTGTGCTAGCTACATTGTAGTCGATTTTTGTTTCTTGGAATTATATTGAAATCCTTCATTAATTTTGTTTTTTGGCTGTTTTCATCTTACGTTATATATGTTGTCAAGTAATTAAGCGACTAATTTAGACTTTAGAGATTAGCTAGTGTGAAATTGATTTCCACTTACGTTACGACATTGGTATTAATCAAATTTAAGTCCACTAATTATTTTGTTTTTGTATTCATCAAGTTAAACCAAATAAACTTTTATTCAAAAAGAGTTGAACAAACTCAAACAAACAAAGGCACAAAAAGTGCATATATATCATAATAAGTATTTTGTAGGTGGAGAAAACATAGAATAAAGTAGGTTGTTCTTAAAACAATTTAAACTTCAAATGACAAACATATTTACGATAATACCCTTAATGTGAATCATGCAAGCACCTCACCACGAGGTTGCAAATAAACACGTAAACCGTTCTTCATGAAAAGCGTCAGCGACATCTTTTGCTCAACGCGGTGACCGGGAACCGGAAAAACCCGGTAACGGAGGAGAACGGCTGAAGCCACCGACTTCATCTGATTATAAGCCAAGTCCTTTCCCAAGCAAGTCCTTGGTCCGGCGTTGAACGCTACGAACTTGTAACCATCTTTGGGAGTCTCAAACCGTTCACCGTCGGCTGTCAGCCACCGTTCCGGACGGAACTCGAGACAATCTTCGCCCCAAATTGTTTTCATACGTCCGATCGAGTAAATCGAGTAGGTCACCGTCGAGCCTCTTGGCACGAAAGTCCCGTCCGGCAAAACGTCATCGTCTACGACGTATTTGAAATCCTGGTCATTTGAAACGTTACTATACGTTACACACAGCTCTTTATTATGAATACATGATGAGTAATTTTGCGTCAATTCTTCCCTTTTTTATTTTGGTAAAAATAACACAAATTAAATACTCAAATTATGATTGTAAGTTTGTAACAGTCATTTGATACTAGAGCTAGCAGAAAAAGAAATCTGTAATATTCAGCTTAAAAGAAAAAACAATGGAATTCGTCAACTAGTCATAAAAGATTTATTTCAGGTGTTTCTATAAAAGTTGATATACATGTTTAGACATAAATCAATCTTTGTGCAATATCTAATTATTTCTGAATTTTTACGTTTTCTATGTAATTCTCGCCTAGCCAAAAGCGTTATAGTTAATGTTTCCATGAATGCAAATAGTTAGCCGTCAACAAAAAAAGAATGCAAATAATTAAAGAGAGAAAAATAAAAGATTTTAATTTATCACCTGAGGCACAGAAGGGTATAAACGCAGCGTTTCAGCCAAAGCAGCCTTGAGGTAAACGAGCCTATCTGCCTCGTCGAACTCTAACGGCTCCTCCGTCCATTTCTCCTGATCATTGCCACGTGTCTCCTTCAGAACCATCGACAACTCGTTAACGATCTTCGTTTCCACCTCCCGGTTATTCATGACGAGCCAGAAGAACCAGCTCAAGGCCACCGAAGAAGTGTCACGGCCCGCGAGAACAAAGTTAAGCGCGATACGCTGAAGAACATCTGTTGGAAGAACGTTACCGTTAACGTCACGTTTCTTCAAGAAACGTGACAAAAGATCATCGGAGGGAGAGTTTTTCCGAGCGTCGATTGCATCGTTCATGTAAGTCTCAACGACTTCAAGACTCTTCTTGAGCTTATCTTCTGATCCAATCCCCATAGCTTTCTGAATCCTCCACAAGAAACCGGTGTAGAGAAGTCTCTTTAGAGTAGCCTCTGTCGCGGTGTCAAAAGCGACAGAGAAGGGATTATCCGGTAGATCCAGAGAGAGCGTCTCCGGGTCTTTACCAAAAGTCAGACCACAAATGTTGTCAAAAGTTAACCTCAAAAACAAATCTTGAAGATCAACCGGTTTGTTGTTTTGAACCGCACGGTCTAATATAAGCCATAACCGGTTCTTGATAGTCCCGTTAACCCACCGAGCCATGGCTTGTCTAAGAGTTCTAGTTGTGAACTCAAGCGCTGCAGTCTTACGTTGCATGAGCCACGTGTCACCGTCGCTGTTGAAGATTCCTTGTCCTAACAGGTCGTGGAAAGCAGCGCGCCACATCGGACCTTTCGGATAGTTGTCGAACCGTGTCTTAAGGATATGCTCGACGTTTTTTGGGTGACACGTCACAGTGTAAAACCCTTGCGCCTTGGCTACGAAAGGTATCACCATGGTGCATGTTTGATACGTACCACCAGTTGCTCGGAGATTATCAGCGATCCAATCGTGAATTCGGCTCCGGTTAGCGATTAGATACGGTAAGCTTCCTACGAACGGTAAGACTTTGGGACCGGTTAGTCTTCGGGACAGGAAGTAGAACCAAAGAGCGTAGACTGATAGGGCTGCCACGGCGTAGCCGGTTAAGATAGAGTTTAGAGCTTCCATTATCCCGGTTTAGGCTTTTTGCTTTTGTTCTGTGGAGAGATTGTTAAGAGGCATATATGGTGAATGAGAGGTATGTGCCGTGTGCGTATATATATAAATGTAGAAATCATAGATATTTTTTAAATATAGGCTATAGTAAGAAAGGTTATATTTTGTTTCAATTAGGAGTAAGTAGTTGGGAAGATTAAATTTGGGTCGATAGGATAAGACTATTGTGAGTACAGTTTGGCATAATAGAACACGAAAGCAAATTAGTTTTCCCGTTTCAATTTAGTTATGATTATTTTTTTCTTTTGAAGCATTGATTATATGTTATATGTACATGCTTTATATATAAAAACGAGAGTAAACGACAATATTTCGTGAAAATCAACTAGATATGGGCTAAAGAACTTAAATTTCAAGATCAGAAATTACATACATAACCTTTGCAATGTATAACCAAAAAAGAATAGGCATTTCAAATTTTAATTTCTATGTTTTTGAAATAATTGTAGGAATTTAGTTAGAGATAAATATATACTTTTGTTGATATGAAATAAGCCTAGCTGCTAAAGATCTTTCTTCGCGGATAAAGATTTGGTCAATGGCAGTTAGCCCATTCTAAGAAACTGGGTTTACTTCGAGTCGAATACTTAAACGCACAATTGCGAAACATTTGAAAAACAATTATATAAATTAGATAAAAGTACAAATCAAAACACTAAAAATATATTGAGAAAATTCAAAGAAAACGCAACGGAAAATATGATCAAAAATGGCAAAGATCATACATATGTGGTTGAATTCGGACGGTTACTATAGACTATAGTTATGATGGTTCAGATTTTATTCTCAACAATGTTTTATTTGTCGCGTTACATTGTTAGTATATTAGTAAGAGTTTCGGTCTCAACAATTCAAATTATTTAGGCAAAAAAATCATCAGAAAATTTTTTTGGCTAGTCCACAATATCACACACTGATTTTTTTGTTTGCCATCACGCCATACACTAATAGTCTATAATTCAATATTAATTTGCAAAGTGAATGCAACTTAAGATAAAATTCCAATAATTAGCTTATTTGTGTGACTGTGTGTCTGTGTCCAAGAAAATTTTTGTAGTCAAATTTCAGATCACCCAATCCTAAAAAATACCAATTTTCTCTTTTCAAAAATTACACAAACTAAAGTAATAGAAAATTATAGTATTAAAAAACAAATCTTGAAACATAGACTATGTGGTATTTGGTTTTTTTCACAATGCTTTTAATAAGAGAATTTGTTACAACAAGAATGCAAATACATAACCAAAAGAAAGCCCAAAACTCTGCTCCCTCTCACGTGGCACTTCCAAATTCATATGTTTACTAACGTGTACCATCATCACCAATACTCATTCTCTAAATCAACATAATCTCAGCATCATCAACATAATCAACACGTAGATATGTGCTTGATTAAATGTCTGATACATATGTGAAAAATGAGAGAAACAAAGGATAAGACACTTATGGAAAGCTCATGTCAAAACGATCCAACGGCTCAGATTCGCTGACAATATAATCCCTTTGTAACTAAAGCCACACGAAAATTAACACACAGGAATCCAAAGAAGGACGGTGGCTTCGGTGGCCTGGGCCTCTTTGCCAAGAAATGAGATCAAATTGTGTAATCTCTGTAATCTGCATTTCTAACTCTAATTATTAATTCTTCGTTCATTGAGAATACAATATGAAAAGCTTCACGTTCTTAAAATCTCACATCTTATCATACTTGATCAGACAAGATCGTGCATGGTTTTGGCATTTTGGACTTGATGGAATCATCTTTCCCCATACGAAGTTGTATATTAACATAAATGGTCTCTGTATATATACAAGTGGAACAACAATACAATTGCCAATAACTTTGCAGAAAAAGGTAGCAAATACAACAACACATGCTCTGTTTGATACCAAGTAAAAGCTTTTTTTTTCTTCTATACATACTAAGTCATCGTTGCCCAGGATTCGCAGCTCCTTTTAGCTTTTTGATTCTTCTAAGTGAGGCAGAATCATCATCGATGCATACATCTTTCCATTTTATAGGCTTTGTAGATGTTAACTGGAGCTAGCTTGTGCTGGAAGTAAAGCAGTTTGTTTTCCTTTGATGAACACTGCAAGTTCCTCTGAGGGTACTACTCTATTTAACCATTTCTGCAACTCTTCACCTTCTACTTTCTCTTCATCTGAAACCAATCACATGTTTTCAAACAGAGTCAACTACTTTAGGAGCTATAAAAATTACGATATAAGACCATCAACATGTGAGTCTAGTGACCATATCATGCCATGTTGTTTTGATACCATTGGAATGAACCAGCCCATCTCAGAGATTATAAGCCCAAACTAGCCGTTCTTTAGAATACTGGTCTTATGTTTTGTTTCAGTAATTATAGTTTTAGTATCCAGAGGTGTCATGTGTTACCTTCCAGTTGAGCACCGAGCCCTTCTAATACATCTGGATTAGCGCGAACAACAGTCAACGCAACATCCAGAGCAGATTGCAACAAATTTGTCACCTCTCTTTGAACAAGGTCAACCAGATGCCCCTGTAAATTCAGCATGACATGTTAAGTTTGCTTTCCATTTTGAAAAAGACCAACAAGAAGTTTAGGTAGAATAGAGTTACCTGATCTCTTCCCCATGGTGATCCCCCAGAGTCATCAATCCCACCAGCAGAAAGCGTAGCCACAGAGACGGGTCCGATTTTCTCGTTGAGACCATATTCAGCTACTGCCTTATAGGCCATGTCGGTTGCTCTCCTGATATCATCAAGTGCACCTGTTGATATACGCCCCGAGTAAACAACCTCTTCAGCTGCACGACCTCCAAGAAGAGTTACCAAGCGGCCATGTAGTTCATCAATAAAGAGCAAATATCTGTCTTCATGCGTTGGGGGAATGTATGTAAAGCCCAATGCCCCTCCTGATCTTGGTAATATGCTTAATTTCTAAAAATACAATATGTATTAGCAGAGCATTAACACATGTAAAAAATGAGTATCAAGCAACATGCGGTTCTCACTGCTTTACCTCAACACGGGACTGTCCAGAAAGAAGACTTGCAACAGCTGTACCAACAACAGCATGCCCAGCTTCATGCCTTGCAACCACAGCTTTCTCACTACCTTTTAACCTAGCTGTTTTCTTCTCTATGCCCTGAAGCAAACGATGCAATGTAAGGAAACAAATTCTGATGAGAGGTACGATAGAGACTCAGAAAGAATAAGACAATACCGCTATAGATCGCTCGACAGCATGAATGAAGTCAATCTTATCAACAGTCATCTTGCTCTTCCTTCCCGCTAGCAAAGCAGCCTCATTAACCAGGTTTGCAAGGTCTGCCCTATAAAAACCAAACATAAAAGTTAACGAAATATACAGAAAAAAGCAGGTAAGAAACTTTCGGTCAAGAATAAAATACAAATTTTTACCCAGTAAAACCGGTTGTCATTGAGGCAATGCTAGCTAGGTTGACATCATCTCCCAAAGGAAGCTCTTTCTTTGAAACATGCACTTTCAAAATGGATTCTCTTCCAACTTTGTCAGGTGATTCCACCTGAAATTAAATGTCAGATAGCTTTGACAATGTATTACATTGCATGATCATACAGAGCCAGATATTCTACTAACCGTAACAACACGATCAAATCTCCCAGGCCGACGCAGGGCAGGGTCTAAGACATCAGCTCGATTGGTAGCTCCAAGAACAATAACTGCAGAGCTACTGTCAAAACCATCCATCTCCTGTAAACCAGTTCCCAACATATAAATGGATAATGCAAAGATCAAGAAAGCAACTCTGGCAGGAAAAGTGCATAATTACAAACTTACAGTGAGCAATTGATTCAAGGTTTGCTCCCTTTCATCATTGCTGACCATTCTGAATTTACCATCACGGCTTTTCGCGACAGCATCTATCTGAAATTGAAAGAAACACAAATACATTTGTAAAGATTTACATCGATACAAAGTAGCAGGTAATCTAACACTGATTTTGTATTCACACCTCATCTATAAATATAATTGACGGAGCCTCCTTCTTGGCTCGTGCAAATAGATCCCTTACGCGTGAGGCACCCATGCCAACATACAGCTCTACAAACTCACTTGCAGAGCAACTTATGAATGGAACATCAGATTCCCCAGCAACAGCTTTTGCAAGAAGGGTTTTCCCTGTTCCAGGAAGACCGACCTACCAAAACAGGGAAATAAAGCCATAAATTCTAAAGATAGTAACCAAACATTGCGCATAAACCACCTAAGAAATGGCCATAAGTTGTAACTACATTATTAAACTCACCAGTAGGACACCACGAGGAGGACGAGCACCTAGACGAACATACCTATCAGGATTCTTGAGAAATTCCTGCAACAGTTAAACCAAGTGTAAGAGAAATTAACAAGAGCATGAACACAAAGCAATTACAGAAACATTTGACAATCATTTCAGCAAAGTGCAGAGCATATATAAGGATAAATGAACCTACCACAATCTCTTCCAGCTCTTCCTTTGCTTCATCAACACCAGCAACATCTGCAAAAGTGATTGTTTCACCATCACCAGAAACTTTTCCCCCACCAGGACCACCAGACTTGCGGGTCCTCAGCTGTCCCGTTGTACTCTGTGTATACCTCACAGCTTTTAAGAAAAGTGCACATGGCCTTAACTTAAACAACCACATTACGGTATCATGAATATGCAAACCTGGGAAAAGTTAACAGGAAATCGGTGGAGAAGCCCTGCAAGCACTGCAATGTAGAACAGAACTATCTGAAACAAAAACAAAAAACAAGAAAAGAAGAAACCTTTTCAATCTAAGTGTTTCCTAAAGCCAACAAGCCATTATAATTCACGGTCTTACCAATCCAGAGTTGAAAAAGCCACCAGAGCGCTTATCAGGCGACCCGAATTCCACATTATTCTCAAGCATTTTCTCATACGGTGTTTTGATATCCCTCGGCCTAGTAGTGGAATACACAACTCTTTTAGTCGGAGCCACACTTCTAAGCATAGTCTCAGACGACTCAGAGAGCTTAATACTACTACTACTAGTTTCACTCTCTTGCAAATTCCCATCATCTTTCAACTTAAACAAAACATGAAAACCATCCACCTCCACTTTCTGAACCTCATCATTATTAACTTTACTCAAGAAATCACTATACGGTACACTCATAAACGTCGTCTGTGTCCGAGGCTCCGAACCCGGTAACGGGATTCCGGGTCGGAGCAATCGCACAACAAACATAACAATACCCAATTGTAGTAACATTACACCAATCTCCTGCGCTTGAATTATCGGTTTCCATTGCCATTTCTTCCCTTTAGACCACCATAACTCATTCTTACCTTGCTTCCGTCCTTTATCCTTATTGGTCTTTCCTTCTCCTTCACTTGAGCTAGCTTTCTGATCACCTTCTTGACAATTCACAATCGTTCTACTACTACTAGTACTCTTCTTCCTCGAAAACCCTTGCCAAAGATTAAACCTTTCCTGGTTTATCGACCCTGGAACTGATTGAGGAAGTTGAATCGATGAATTGGAGACGAATCGATTCGGATTCTGACGAAAACCAAAAGATCGATCTCGGAAAAAGCTCGAAGCATGCAAATACAATAAACTACTAGTACTACAACAAGTTGAGAATCGAAACTTATCGTGAATCAATGGACTTAGCAATTCGATTGAAGTCATTATTTTTTCTTTCGAAACCCTAGAAATTGAGGAAATCAAAGGAAGACATTGCAACACATTTTTGGGTTTATCTAATCTTCTTTTTGGGTCATGAACGCGAGGTTTACTGGGAACAACGACTTCGAATATGAACCGTTGGATTTGAATAAAGAGAGTTATCTCCACCGTTGATAACGCCGGAGTTCTGTTTTGTAAGAAGATTATCTGAAGGCCAGAATCCAATGTGGCGAGATGTATAGAAAGCAATGGTGTTTTGTGTGACGTGGATGAAAGGTAATGGTTGATGAGATTTTAGGTTTTTTCTTGACCACAGGTTTTAAACGGTGGATATGGGCCACGAATCTGGTTTTTTGGCTTCTAGGGCTCACAGAATGGCCCAAAAGATAATCATTTTCAGTTTCATGGCTATAAATTTTCTGAATATTTTTCATAGAAATTTAATTTTGTTAACATCGTCAAAAAATCAAAAAATTTAATTTTTGGTTCTAATTTGGGTTTCTCGTAGTCTAGACCATTAAGATTCAAATAGTTTCATAATTGTGTATACTTTTTTTATTAGTTTCTAGAAAAATAGATTCGGCGTTTAACACACAAAAAAAAAAAGAGAATATTACACGTAGAGGCACTATTTTGAAACTTTAGCCACAAATAGGCACTTTAAAAGGAGAAGGCACTTTACCAAATCAAAATTTCCAAATTGCCCTCTGAACCACAACGCTTTCTCCTCATTTTCTCTCTCAACTCTTTTCTCCATCGTCTTTATTTCTTTCTCTTTCCAAAATCAAAACCAATTTTTTACGGGAATCTCAATATTCCAAATCAAAACTAAAAACCCAATTTCATATGATT
>Ga0041059_1002199_pt1 | contig 14842 bp, 17 predicted proteins | sample AraColnosormetaG_FD_56232 | JGI IMG/M metagenome (GOLD analysis project Ga0041059, IMG submission 56232) | Arabidopsis roots microbial communities from North Carolina, USA - Col MF nosort | ecosystem: Host-associated > Plants > Roots > Unclassified | place: USA: North Carolina | collected...
ATAANTCTAAGAAGAATAGAAGTCCTAAGGATGGATTCATTGATAAGGGCAACTCTAGGGTTCATCAGGTGGCTAACAGGTGAAAGGCAGAAACCCTAGACGATAGAATCAAAACCGGTTCAATCCACTCTCATGACAGAGACCCCCATAACTCTACCACTTCCTAATCTCAATTCTCGTTGATGAAACATAGCAGAGCAGGGTTTAAGCAACAATCTACCAAAGCTAATAAACAGACTAGCCAATCTCTTGGTCTATAGTCTATAAATCTCTGGATTTCGTAGATCAGACAATCATTTGAACGTCTTTTGGACGCTGGACGTCTATGGTCGAATTTCCACATTAGCCCGCGAAAACTTCATAAGGGCCAACGAATCCAGAAGGGATCTAACCTAATCTTAACCACCTGACTAACCTAGAGATTACCCTAATCTAATCTATCCTCAAGAACCCTAATCACTACTCAAGCAACATAACTATGAACACAAACCCAGAAATTACTGAAATCATACCAAAATGTAAATCTAAACAAACTAAACAACTTTACTCAAAGAACTAAATGCAAAAAGAAATAGATTAAGAGTAATTAAGTTTTGAAGATTCAAGAACACAAAGAAAAAGTAAAGGATAAAAGCAAGATCCTTTGGACAAATCCCAAAGTGATCTATTATAGTAAAATGTTGAAAACCCTAGATTACTAGAAGACAAGAGACTTGAGGCGGTTTGGGCGAGTGCTCGATCTTGGGAATCGAGTAAAGAGGGTGCTGCAAAGTCTGCGCCTTTGTGTCTATCCTCAGAGTGATCAATTGGTCGAGTAGATGCTTCTTCCTCTCTTATCTGTATGCTCAGATGTCTGGTTGAGTGGGGAATGAGGAGGATCCGAAGACGCTTTGATAGATCAACAAGTCTTGTAGAGTAGGTCGCCCTTGGTCGAGTAAATGGGTCGAGTAGAGGATCGAGTAGGAGGGACGAGTAGATCAATCTACTGCTTCTTCTGAGGCTGCTTTGATCGAGTAAGTGGGTCGAGTGAATTGATGCCTCCTCTATGGCTGTCTTGATCGAGTGAACTGGTCGAGTAGAATGCTCTGCTGCTTCCTTCCTGGTTGGATAGAGTAGAGGGTCGAGTAGAATCCTTGTAAGCTCCTTCTGCACCTGAAAACACACCAAAACATGCAATATGTATGTAAGATGATCCTAAATGCCTAAGTGTGCAAAATAGCTAAATGTGATGCAAAATGATATGAAACAATTAGTTTCACTAAGCTAAATGATGATAAATACATGCCTAAAATGAGTAAAATACAGTGTTATCAACTGCCCCAAACTTATCTCTTGCTTGCCCACAAGCAAACAAAAAATCTTAAGTTGAAGGAGAGGTTTGAAGGTGGGGATTCAAAAACCGAAGCATGCATATAGAACGAGTAAGCTCAATGTCCAGGTTGCTAATTCTAGGTTGCAAGATGATAGACCTTTACTTAAAAACGTTAGCCATACTCGTCACAATGCAACCTAACAACCTGCCTTAATCTATTCAAGCATTCTCATCAACTAATTCCCTTTAACATTCATTAAGCACTTACAGTGGATCAAGCAATGCTATGGTTATGAACTCACATGGTTTCGGGCTTAAGCTAAGAGACAAAAATTGTCCCTCTAATGATTTGGTCGAGTAACAGGGGACTCTCAGAGAAAAGATTGAGCTTCAGTAGAATGGTAAAGGTAAAAGCCAATAGACACATACAAGAACAGACTCCCATCTACCCAATGATATATAGTATGATAGCTCAGAAGATGATCCCAGTCCCATAGATGTCCTAACTCTACCATTTTTCTCATTCTTTCTCTTTTTGGTTCAAGTTCTAAGGGGTTCTTCTTTAAAACGATTCAAGAGTCTAGCGCGTTTGGTTTTATACTTTGACAAACTTAAGGCTTTTCTTCTAATCTTAGCACAAAGGGCGTTTTACCCTTTTCTTTGAATCACAATGCGTAACTTCTTTGAATTCCAAACCCTTTACTAGACTAACATTTTTTGTATCCCCCTTAAGAACTTTAAACTCTTACTCTCTTTTTTTTTTCTTTTCTTTTCATTCTCATTCTCATTCCCATTCAATCCATACACAATCTCAATCCTAAATACAAGTCTCCACCTAGTCCTAAATAACCCAAAAAGCGTGGGCTAGGTCTACATGAAAGACTGCTCTTGTCGGCTCATACCTAACACGTTATACCAAGCTCAATCGAAAAAGACCTCATAATCACACACAAATGATCTTTGGCTTGAAATAAGGCTAGGCTAAGGCTATGAGAAACTGCTCTAAAAATGAGAGTCAGCTACTTGGATTAACAGAGGGTGGTGAAATGAATAAGATAATCCAAGTATGTATATGGTAGCCATGAGTTCACAGACAATGCATAGACATGATGATTACAAATTCAGTTCAGGTTCTAATAGATAGGGAATGGCATCAGATAAGCGAGTTTCGAATCAAAGCAATATAGTCAAGTTGTAAATTCAAAGCAGGGTGCAGTCTTACTTCAGAGAAACAATCGGTTATGCAATAGAGAACTAACAATCTGGGTATTGAACTTACTTCATTGAATCAAAACATGCTTAATGGTTTGAAATCATCATTCTCCCCTATGCAAATGAGCAATCCTAAATGAAAACCTTCTATATACAATCCTAAAATGAAATGCAATCTACATGACACTCTGTTTTTGTGAAATCATTTTTCTGAAAAATTTTCAAATTTTTATGGTTTTTTTCTATGCCTAAGATGATGCAAAATTTGAAATAAGAAAAGAGAACACAATGTTAAACATGTCTTGAATCCTCCCCCAAACTTAAATTATACAGTCCTTTGTGTAATAAAAATCTGAGAAAGAATTCAAGACCAAAACACAAAACACACAAAGAAAATAAAAAGATGATGTTATATACAATGGTTGAGGTAGTGTTACCTCACCGGTCAGGTGAAGTAGATGGAAACGTAATCGTCCATACTCTCTTGAGTATAAGCAGGGGCTGAAGTTGAGGCGGGAGGATTTTGCTCGTTCTGTCCGGTCGAGCGTATGGAAGCTCGTCTCTGCCTACTTCTTGGCTCTCTCAACTCGGAGGTCACTTCCCGAGGCTCAAAAGATAAAGCTCGGGGTTGATCGATCCTTTCAGCTCTACTTGTAGCTGAGCTCGTGGAACCGCTTCTTCTTACTTCGGGGGTGGGAGAGAATGGCCTAGGCTTGCTCTGGAAGTCCTTGATTTGAGCAGCCATACTCTTCAACGACTTCTTCATTGTTCTCATCTTCTTCTTGAAACCCTTCATTGTTTTGCTGTGAAGGTTCCCAAGCTCTTCAATCACACTGAGCTTCTTATGAACTTCAGCTATCTCATCTCCTCCTTGGTTAACACCTTCTTCATAATGAGCTTGCTCTTGTTCGCTGGTCCCTTGTTCCGGTTGATCGTTATGTTGCTCAAACTCGATTTGCTGCTCATAGTCAGCTTGAGTAAAATACTCTTGTTGCTCATAGTCAGCTTGACTATATTCTGGTTCATCTTCTTGAGCTACTCCAATGTCGATGTTCAAGGCATGAAATTGATGTTGGGCCTTATCTTCACCAAATTCCGGTTCTCGCATGGTAGGGGTAAAAGAGAAGGTCAAAGCTTCGGATGGTTGAACTTGAAGAGATAGCGATCCGCCAAAGTTGTTTTCTCAAGAAAATCTTTCCCCTTGAGATAGTCGAGGTCAATGAACTTGGGGAACATGTCAGAGGTTCCAAATTCCATCCCCACAGCTCCCAGTATTGGCGTTAAGAGACCACCAACACAAAGGCTTCCGCGAATTCCCGAGCGATGGATAGTTGCAGCATACTCTCTGTAGCTTAATAGGTGATCCAAAAGAACAACACTCAGCGAAGTGTCTGCTCTATCACCTGCCATCTTCCTCCCATCTGTTGTCTCTCTTAGAATGAAGACCAAAGATTGGTCTATCATGCATAGCTCCTCTTCACCAACAAATCCGGTGGCTTTCTTTGCAAAGAGGGTGTTGGCGATGCATTGGTGGACGTATCTAATCACGGGATTTCGAATTGAAGAACTCTTGCTCTTGGCTGGCGAGTAGGGCTTCGGACCGGCGATTATTTTCCAAAGAGATTTTAGCTCATCTTGATCATAGTCTTGGCGGATTCCTTCTCCACTTGGAAACCCAAAAATTGTATCAAGATGGCGAATATCAAGAGTATACTCGACATCCCTAACCTTGAAAGTTATGTAATCAAGACCTCCTCTCTCTTCTTTCTCTGAATCATCAACACAAAAGTGAACCTTGAGGGTTGCAAGGAGTTGGCAGCTCTCCTCTTTATATCCCCCACATTGGCAGCTCATAAATGTTGCAAGATTGTCCAATTCCATCAAGTATTCCACATCACCACAAATACCAAGCTCTTACATCGTTTCCTTATGAGGGTGTCTAGTTCCCTCAAACTTCAACTCCTTCAAGTATTGATAGTACTCGCTCGGGGTTGGCTCTCTCTTCCTCCTTGGCCGGTTTCTTCTCTCTCCCAACAGGGGCTGGTGTATCATCCCCGATGATCTCAACCTCTTCCTCAGAAGCCGCTTCTTTGAAGGGTGCCTCTTCATGGTGTTCTTCTTCAGCCTCAACGACCCTCTTTCCCCGAGCTACTTCTTCTCTTTGCATGGCTGAGCGGCTTGAGCTTCCACCTTGAATCAAGCTTGATATTTGAGCACGACGAGCTTTGAGAATTTGGCGTTCAGTCGTGCCACTCATGTCAAACGCCTCAACCTCTTCTTTATCAACGGAGGATCTTCTAGCTCGAGATGAACTCTTTCTTCTTGAATCCATAGAGATTGGTGGTGAGCTTCAACAAGTCAAACAAGAACAACTTTCCAAGAGGTATCAAAGGGGAAGGGAATCGGTTTCTTTGGTGAAGAAATTTTGAGCTTGAAACCGATTGAATGCTTGAAGATAGACTTGGGAGTGATCGAGCAACTTTGGTGAAGTATTGGTGAAGGGGAATGGATTCTTAAGGAGTGATAGGGAGCGTTTGGGGAAGGGTTTGGAATGAAGACTTCAAAGCTTTGTGAGAGAATTCCGAAAACGAGATGATGAAAGAGAGAGTTTCAAGGAGGGTTTGTCGAATTCACTGGGTGGAGGAGATTGGTCTTTGGTTTGTTTTTGGAAGAGATAGAAAAGTTGATTGGAAATGGTGAGGGGCATGGGTAATTGCTTTGTCCATTGAGTAACGGAGTGTTGGGGGAACAAGTGGGGTCACGCAAGTTATGCTTTGGTCTCCAAATAATGAGAGCTCGAGTAAAGGATCGAGCATCTTTTTGAATTGCGCAGCTCTTGATTAAACGGTGGAGAGCTTCTTGTTCTTGATCACTCGATCAAACGGACAAAAATAAACCTTAAGAATTCACTCGATCAAACGGTGGTGATGCTTCTCTCATTTGGTCATTCAAATCAACGGCTCAAAACACTTCTCCTCATTCTACTCGATCAACAGTTGAGATCTTTCTTGACTTGGTTTGAATTTACTCGACCGTTGACTTCCTCAGGGTTAATGAAATAAACCTGAAACAATTAAACGAAAACATCAAAAATAACTAGAAAGATAGAAAGTTATATACATGGATAGACATGGGATTTCCTCCCAAGTGAGCTTGTTTTAAGTCATTAAGCTTGACTCTTACAGAGCTTAGTCAAAAAAAAAGTTAAAGAGAGGAACATAGAAGTCCTCATCTTCAGTGGTTGAATTTTCAGTGCCTGAATCATTCTCTGCATTCTCTGCATCCTCTCTGCATCCTCTCTTGAATCATTCAGTGCCTGAATCATTCAAGTTAACTCACACGATGGAAGAGTTAAATAGCACCATTCTTCTTCTCAACCAGGCTCCTTTGACGAATCCTCAATTTCAAAGCTGGGGTAGCCTTTAACCATTTTCTTGAAGTTCCAGAATGGTGCTATTTAACTCTTCCATCGTGTGAGTTAACTTTCCAATTGTATCCTCATGAGCTTTATATCCAATCCAGAGCTGTACCACCCAAAATTAAAAGAAAATATAAGATCAGATTTTGGGTTAAATTGATAATTTTGAAATTGTCTGATTTCAGGAAGATTTCTGAGATATTCGAAAGTCTAGGCAAAATCTGTAAATAGAGAAAAATCAGAGGACTAAAGTGAAAAAACGTGGAAAAGGAGAGAAATTCGAGTTTATCTTTTCCGAAACTGAAGGGAAGTTTTGGCAATTCGAATCCTTGTTCCTTAACCCTAATATATCGTATATATATGTGTTTTATAGCCCCAGCAAACTAGAAGCCGAAACCATAATCAATTTGAGACTTTTGGTGAGTTTCTTAGATCATTTTTGCCTCAATGCCAATTTGAATATTTGTTGATATTTTGTGACCGGATTTTGTGGCTGTTTATGTTAGTTGTGACTTCAGTTGTTGACTCTTTAGTATTGGGTTGCTTTCAGCCTTCTTCAGAGTTCTAGGTAAGCTTCATCTTCTTCCTTTTTCAGTTTGCTTCCTTAAAATGAGCTTTAAGCTCTTTAATGGTGAATCTCTTTGCAGAAAGAATTAGGAGTTGATCTATATCTTGTTAGAAAACTCTCGTTTGTAAGAATCCAACGCCACTGACATATCATCAATCGGAAGTCGGAGTTGATCGAAATTTGATCGGTATATATTTGATTTTTGTTGATTCATAGTCAAATCGGGATTTATTTACGCCGGTTCTTAAGCTTTTAAAACCGGTTCTAGAATGTTCTGACTATGGGCAATACTCGTTTGAAATCTAATTTTGAATTGGTTGAGTCTGATTTTAAGCGGTTAGTAATTTGGTCCGGTTCAGCTTGTTTTAAACAGGTTCTGTCATTTCTGATACTTGATTAAGATTGAAATTGAAATTAGCATTCAGATGGTATATAGTACTTATTTTTCTGATCTACGGTTGAATTTAGGCAAATTAATTGGTGATTTGGAGCGTGGGTAGAATTGATGTAAACACTCGTTCGGTTTTTAAAGCTTTTCCAGGTGAGTTCTAACTCCCTTATTAGTTATTATACATTTGTATAATATTTTAGGAGTGTGATAAAAAGAATAAAGGAATTATTTGTATATTCTCAAAATTGATTTGTTTGCTTTCATAATTAATTTGGTTATAATTATAATACTAAGATACGTTATTCTGTTAAGATTTGATGTATATTTGCAAAATATTTGGGAAGAAAATAGAAACAAAATTTGAATTATTGGAATATGTGAATTCTAAAATTTGATTAATTATTTAGGGTGATAATTCTGAATATGATTCTGATAATGAAATATGTCATTCTGTTAAGACCAGTATTAGCATGCGACTCTAATTTTGCTAGCTCTATTGAGCAATCTGTGGCGGCCGGCATCGCCAACAGATGTATTCCGTATTATGTTAGTCTGTTAGTGGTATTGAGGTCGGTTAATACCGTGGACCGTACTTCCTTATCACCTTGATAGGGGCCAGCATCCCTATCGAGTATATTATGTAAATATTTTGTTAGTATACGGTTTTGGTCAACCAATGTTGGGGTTGTACCATTCCGACACGTATTGCTGGATATTTGGTCGTTCTGTTCTGATGTTAATATTTTGTGCTGTTGATATTATTCTGTTATGCTGATTTGATAATATAATTTTGGTAGTATAAGCTCTGATGTGTTTACTTTATTTTAAATTAATTAAATTAAAATTTATGTCTATTAGTACCAACACGTGAATATTATTCTGTACGGGATCAGACCGTGTTGGTACTTGTTCGTCGGGTTTGTAGTCTCACTGGGCAATTTTTCGCTCATATAAGTTTTGATTCCGTGCAAAGGACATTGAGGAGGTGGAGCGTGCAACTGAGGTTTAAAGTTTTTAGTTCAATCGTAAAGCGAGACTTGGTTGATTTTTCTTGATTGAAATTATTTTGTTTTCGACATTTGGTGTTTTTATGAATTTTCAAACATTATACATTATTGAATTTTAGTATTTTTATTATATTATTTTTAGTAATACTTTCAAAATTCTACCGAATTTGGGGTGTTACAGTTTGGTATCAGAGCCAGGTTTTACGAAACCTTGGGATTTTCAAAAGCCTTCGTAGGTTTTGTTTTTAAAATAAAAAATATATATCTTACTGGTCTCGCGATAGGATTTTGAATGTGAGGTTTAACTGTTAGCTTTTGTGACCAAATTTGTCTAAACTAAGAGTTTAACTTCTCATTCAATTGCGTTCAGATGGCTAGACGTGGGCGTGCGAGATGTGTTCCTGTTGCTCCTGCTGGTCGAGGTGTCCCTATTCCAGGAACTCCTCCTCATGTTCCTAATGGTCCTCAATTTCCACCACCTCCTCCACCAAATGCTGTTCCAATGGAGGATATGCGACAAATGCTCCAATCTATGAATCAAATGTTTGCTCAGAATGCTGCTATCCAGCAGACTTTGTTGCAGCAACTACCTTAGGCAGTTGTTCCTCAGGCTCAACATGGAAACCCTCAGCTTGACTATTGGGTGTTACAAGATAGGTTAAAAAAGAAAGTCGGCTTGCAGAAATTTGAAGGTTCTTCTGACCCTTTGGAAGCTGAGAAATGGCTTGATCTTGTTAAAGAGGCGCTGGGGTATTTGGGGGTTCCTAAGGCTTTTAAGTTACGAATGGTTACTCACCAACTTGCTGGAGATGCTCAACATTGGTGGAGAAGCATTGTTACTTCCCGTCTTGGTGTGGAGATGACTTGGGATGATTTTCAGGGTGCATTTATGGATCTGTACTTCCAAGAGTCTGTTAGATCAAACTTGAGGATGAGATTTGAGGAGCTCAAGCAAAAAGATAAGACAGTAAGAGAGTACCAAGTTGAGTTTGATCGTTTATCTCGTTATGGCGCACATATTATTCCAGATGACCACTCTAGAGCTAAACGATTTGAGCATGGACTTCGAGACTCCATCAGAGTTGTGGTTAGTAAAAACCACTTAAGTTAATTATTTATCTGTATTATTTAATTTTGCAGACCTTCATAACTTTTGGGTATGAAATTAGGTGGAACCAGAGAGATTACCAACATATGTTGGAGTGTTGGAGTGTGCTCTCATTGTCGAGGGAAATGAGAAAAAGACACCAACATATGTGGGGAGTGGCTCTTCAGGAAACAGTAACCGGGTGGACAGACACAAGCGTCCAGATGTTCGTGGAACTCCATATGGCAAATCAACAATGCAACCAAGGCCAGCACAAGGAGTTAACAAAGGATGTGCTCATTGTGGTCGGACAAATCATTCGAGTGAGATGTGTCACCGAGCTAAGAATGTATGTTTTCGTTGTGGTCATGCTGGACATTTCATAGCGGATTGTCCTAATAATGGTCTTGCTAAACCTGCACAAGTTTCTCAGAATCAAGGTCTTTGTCACCTGTGATCTAGCGCCTGGTCGTCAAACTGGTGCAAGTCGCGTCTATGCATTAGGCAATTAGGGTGAGAGTGAAGAGGCAGATGCTATTCAGGGTATGTTATCCATCCTTGGTAATTCTGCTTTCGTACTTTTTGATACTGGTGCCACCCGTTCCTTTATGTCTGTCGATTAGTTTGAAAAATTGTCTGGAGTGGAGTTAGTCCCACTATGTTTGCCTATTCGTACTTCGGGAGGAGGAATATTACATTCTCTTGGGATAATCAGAGATATTAAGGTATTGGTAGGAGATGTATCTCTTCCAGCAGACCTTATTGTACTCCCTTTAAAAGGAGATGATATTATTATGGGTTTTGACTGGTTATTTCGTCATTTCGCGAACCTTAATTGTCGTGGGAGGAAGATTACTTTTGAAATTCCAGGTTCTTCGATTGTTGAGTTTTGTGGATCTAAAGTAACTCCTCGGTTACCCATTATATCATGTTTGAAGGCAGAAAGATTGATAAATGAAGGATGTATGGGTTTCTTAGCAGTGCTAGTTGGTGAGGAGAAGCAGTCACCCAAACTTGAAGATATTCCTGTAGTCTCGAATTTTACTGAAGTTTTCCGGAGGATATACCAGATTTACCACCATCTCGTGATGTTAAGTTTACAATTGAGCTTATCCCGGGGACTTCACTAATATCCAAGGCACCATACAGGATGGTTCCATCAGAAATTGCAGAGTTAAAGAAGCAACTTATAGAGTTACTTGAGAAAGGGTTTATTCGTCCTAGTTCATCTCCTTGGGGTGCACCTGTACTTTTTGTGAAGAAGAAGGATGGTAGTATGAAGTTGTGCATTGACTACCGGCAATTAAATCAAGTCACGATAAAAAACAAGTATCCCCTACCTAGGATCGACGATCTACTTGATCAGCTTCAAGGAGCAAATTGGTTTTCAAAGATTGATTTACGATCAGGCTATCACCAAGTGCGAATCCGGGATGGTGATATCTCTAAGACAGCATTTCGGACCAGATATGGACATTTTGAGTTTGTGGTTATGCCTTTCGGTCTAACTAATGCTCCAGCTATATTCATGGATTTGATGAACAGAGTATTTAGACCGCACTTGGACGAATTTGTTATAGTGTTCATCGATGATATTTTGGTGTATTCAAAGAGTCGAGAAGAACATGCTGAACACTTGAGATTGATACTTCGGAGGTTGAAAGAAGAGCAGTTGTATGCTAAACTAAGCAAGTGCGAATTCTGGCTTCAAGAAGTAGGATTTTTGAGGCATTTGGTATCCAGGGAAGGTGTTGCTGTAGATCCCGCTAAAGTCGAGGCAGTAACTAAGTGGAAGGAGCCAAGTAATGTGTCAGAGATCCGTAGTTTTCTGGGATTGGCAGGATATTACCGAAGATTCATCGAGAATTTTTCTCAAATTGCAAAACCCCTCACACAACTACTTTGCAAAGGAGTTACGTTTGTTTGGAGTGAGTCTTGTGAGCAGAGCTTTAGAGCATTAAAGAAAAGGTTAACTTCTGCTCCAGTTTTAACTCTTTCGAGACCTGGTGTAAGGTATGTGATGTACACCGATGCTTCCTTGTCAGGTTTGGGCTGTGTATTGATGCAAGAAAATAAGGTGATCGCTTATGCATCTAGACAAGTACATAAACATGAGGTCAACTATCCTACACATGACATTGAGTTGGCTGCAATAATTTTTGCACTTAAGTTGTGGCGTCAATATCTATATGGTGAAAATGTGCAAATATTCACAGATCACAAGAGTCTAAAGTATTTGTTCTCGCAGAAGGAGTTGAATCTTAGACAAAGAAGATGGATTGAATTGCTAAGTGACTATGACTGTGAAATTCTATATCATCCAGGAAAGGCTAATGTGGTTGCTGATGCTTTGAGTAGAAAGCAAGTAACTGTGGCATCTCTTAGATCGCAATGGAACTTAATAGAGCAGATGAGTCAGTTTCACATTTCTATCCGAGAGGAAAAATTTGGATTTCTTGCAACATTGGGTATTGAGTCGAATTTACTAGCACGTATTCGGGATGCTCAGAGGCAAGATGGTAAATTCGGTCCTGTTTGTGAAAAACCCGAGGATTTTCGTCAGCTAGGATCAATCTTAGAGACGACGCAGTGTTATCTTTTAAAGGTAGATTGTGTGTGCCTAAGATGTATCAAACACTTAAACCTTTTTATCATTGGAATGGTATGAAGGGTGATATTTTGTATGCCAGCAGGTAGAAATTGAGCATCAGAAGCCTAGTGGTAAACTACAACCATTACCTATCCCAGAGTGGAAATGGGAGAAAGTTTCTATGGATTTTGTCACAGGAATACCAAGGTCGCAGAAGGGAAATGACTCGATTTGGGTAATAGTATATCGACTCACCAAGTCAGCCCATTTTCTACCAGTAAAGAAGACATTCTCTTCAGCCCGACTAGAAAAGATCTACGTGGAAGAAATTGTGAGGTTGCATGGTGTCCCGAGTATCATTGTCTCAGATCGTGATCCAAAGTTTACTTCACATTTTTGGAGTAGCTTACATCAGGTATTGGGTACAAAACTACATTTTAGTACTGCCTTATCATCCTCAGACAGATGGACAGTCTGAAAGGACTATACAAACACTAGAGGATATGTTGAGATCATGTGTTTTAGATAGTAACCAGTCATGGGAGAGGTCGTTGCCATTGATTGAGTTTACTTATAATAATAGCTTCCATGCGAGTATCGGTATGGCACCATACGAGGCTTTATACGGTAGGCCATGTCGTACACTTTTATGTTAGGCAGAAGCTGGAGAAACTTCTGGTATTGGTCCTGAGTTAATCTTAGAAACCAATGAAAAATTGAGGCTGATCAGAGATAGGATGAAAGCTGCACAAGACCGTCAAAAAAGTTATGTAGACCGTCAAAGGCGAGATTTGAAATTTCAGGTAGGCGATCAAGTATTTATTAAATTTCAACCTATAAAAGGTAAGGTTCGATTTGGACAGTCAGGAAAGTTAAAGCCGCGTTTTATTGGTCCTTTTATGATTCTCGAACGTGTGGAAAGTGTAGCTTACCGCTTAGAATTACCTTCAGAGTTGGGGCAAGTGCATAATGTTTTCCACGTATCGATGTTGAGAAAGTATCATCATGACCCATCTCATGTGGTGAACTTTTAATCGTTACAAATTCAAGAAGACTTGAGTTATGAAGAAGAACCAGTTCAGATACTGGAGACTAGAGTGAAAGAGCTTAGGAGAAAATCTATTACCCTTGTTAAGATTCTGTGGACGAATCATGGCACCCAGGAAGCGACATGGGAGTTGGAGTCTGAAATGAAAAAGAAATATCCCCTTCTGTTTCAGGTAAATCTTTGAATTCGAGGATGAATTCTGCTTAAGGGAGGTGGAATTGTAACATCCAAAATTAAAAGAAAATATAGGATCAGATTTTGGGTTAAATTGATCATTTTGAAATAGTCTGATTTCAGGAAGATTTTTGAGATATTCAAAAGTCTGGGCGAAATATGTAAATAGAGAAAAATCAGAGGAGTAAAGTGCAAAAACGTGGAAAATGAGAGAAATTCGAGTTTATCTTTTCCGAAACTGAAGAGAAGTTTTTGGCAATTCAAATCCTTGTTCCTTAACCCTAATATATCGTATATATATGTGTTTTAAAGCCCCAGCGAACTAGAAGCCGAAACCATAATCAATTTGAGACTTTTGGTGAGTTTCTTAGATCCTTTTTGCCTCAATGCCAATTTGAATATTTGTTGATATTTTGTGACCGGATTTTGTGGCTGTTTAGGTTGGTTGTGACTTCAGTTGTCGACTCTTTAGTATTGGGTTGCTTTCAGCCTTCTTAAGATATGTTATTCTGATAAGATTTGATGTATATTTGCAAAATATTTGGGAAGAAAATAGAAACAAAATTTGAATTATTGGAATATGTGAATTTTGAAAACTGGTTAGTTATTTAGGGTGATAATTCTGAATATGTTTCTCATAATGAAATATGTCATTCTGTTAAGACCAGTATTAGCATGCGACTCTAATTTAGCTAGCTCTATTGAGCAATCTGTGACGGCCGGCATCGCCAACAGATGTATTCCGTATTTTGTTAGTCTGTTAGTGGTATTGAGGTCGGTTAATGTCGTGGACCGTACTTCCTTATCACCTTGATAGGGGCCAGCATCCCTATCGAGTATATTATGAAAATATTTTGTTAGTATACGGTTTGGGTCAACCATTGCTGGGGTTGTACCATTCCGACACATATTGCTGGATATCTGGTCGTTCTGTTCTGATGTTAATATTCTGTGTTGTTGATATTATTCTGTTATGCTGATTTGATAATATAGTTTTGATAGTATAAGCTCTGATGTGTTTACTTTATTTCAAATTAATTAAATTAAAATTTATGTCTATTAGTACCAACACGTGAATATTATTCTGTACAGGATCAGACCGTGTTGGTACTTGTTCATCGGATTTGTAGTCTCACTGGGCAAAGTTTTGCTCATATAAGTTTTGATTCCGTGCAGAGGACATTGAGGAGGTGGAGCGAGCAACTGAGGTTTAAAGTTTTTCGTTCAATCGTAAAGCGAGACTTGGTAGATTTTTCTTGATTTAAATTATTTTGTTTTCGATATTTGGAGTTTTTATGATTTTAAAAAACATTATACAATATTGAATTTTAGTATTTTTATTATATTATTTTTAGTAATACTTTCAAAATTCTACCAAATTTTGGGGTGTTACAAGAGCTCCAGGAGTTCTTGAAGAACAGAATCATGAATCAAGTGTTCTTTTTCAGCAGAGGGGTTGGTGGGCTGTTTAGGCACTCCTGGAGAATAAGTCGGAATAGGGGTTTCCTCCTCAGTCAACAACTTGCTTTCTAGGCTTCTTTCCTCTAAGTGAACTCCTTTCTAATCTTCTGGTGCAAACGCTTCTGTTGTGAAATCTTCGTTCTCTTTGATAGCTAGTGCAGTTTCCATCTTCTCTGGATCAATACCATTTGAAAACTTATTAACTCTTTTTTCAAACATCCATGTTGATCTTTCAGCTTCATCACCCTTGAAGATAATTTCTCTATGACTCTACTTTGGCAGTTAAATTTTTTTCTTATCTCATACGAGTCATCTTTTGTAGGATCTTCAGTTTGAGCTAACCCTTATATTGCTCTCTTCTTGTGGTCAAAAGTTCTCTTCCGCTTGCTGAGTTGAGAAGTATAGTTAACTCTTGGTGAGGTTCCAGCTTCTGTTTCTTCATCAACATCCATGTCCTGAATCCCAAAATTCTAACCTCCTGTTGTTGATTTCCCTGAAGCTTTTCTGATGTCAAACTTCATCTTGATGCCTTTTTCAAGGTTCAGATTAATTTTTCCATTCCTGACATCTATGA
>Ga0041059_1002200_pt1 | contig 14837 bp, 19 predicted proteins | sample AraColnosormetaG_FD_56232 | JGI IMG/M metagenome (GOLD analysis project Ga0041059, IMG submission 56232) | Arabidopsis roots microbial communities from North Carolina, USA - Col MF nosort | ecosystem: Host-associated > Plants > Roots > Unclassified | place: USA: North Carolina | collected...
TGAGATCATCTCTTTAAAGTAAGACACACCATCGCCGTCAGTCATTAGGTTGAACAGAGCTGCGTGCAAGGGCGTGGCGGAGGCGCGTGGGGCGAATCCAGGAGGAGGAATGGAACCGGAGATTCCTTTAGGGTTTGGTAAAGCATTGAACATGGTCGACATTGAAAAGGGATTATCAGCGACTGCCATTGATAAATCTCTTGATGATCTACAGAAATTTCTCTAGAAAAGGGTTTAATCAGTTTGTGTGATTTGGGAGAAGTATGAGAGACTTGTGAATGAGAGATCTGTGGTGATGCGTAGAGTATTTATAGAAAAGTTAGGGCTTTTGTTTTTCTAGTTACAATTACACAACTCGGATTACTACTAGGAAAAGGAAAAGGAAACTTATTTGGTGGAGTTTCCTTTTTGTTTTGTCAATTTTCCTTTTTTCTTTGCATTTTCGTAACTGTCATGATTTTAATCTATCTTTTTTTGGTGTGTGAAGATAATAATAATCTATCTGAAACAAATGGAAATATGTAATTTGTTTTGTTGTAAATCGACAATAATTTAACATGTCGATAATCTCTAAAGTCTAAACCAACCCCTCGCAGTCCAAGCTTTTGATTTTGTCCACGTCACTAATCTCAGCATGCGTAAATTTATCTGGTCCTACTTGACACGTAGGTTAGTTCTGCCACGTCATCAAACTCCAAAATAATATCTTCTCTGACCTTTTTGTTCTACCACCTCCCAAAAAATCCCAGTCTTCTCTTCCTCTGATTCTCTATCAAGTTTTTTAAATTTTCTTTCTTTTTATTCTATTTTAGTAGCAATTTGGTTCTGTAAAGTTGTTGGTAAAAGAAAAATAGATACGAATCAAAACATTTTTGAATGATTAGGTGATTAAATGCTAAGCAAATCAGATTAAGCAAAAATCTGTTCTTTTTTGGTTGTAATTTGGTTTTTCAAGTCAGATATGGTGAGAGATTCTGGTGGTGGTGGTGTTCATCAATGGATTATGTGAAAAAGGTTTGCTTTTGTTTGTCTTGTCGCTTTTACAATCTGCTGCTGTTTGAATTTTGTGCTTATTTCATTAAGTATTATAGCTTAGAGCCTTAGAGTTTGATTTTGTATCTGGTTCTGTAGAGTTTATAAGAAATTTGAGAAAGTAGGAGATCTTTACAATCATCTAATGAATAAAAGAAACTGTGTTCAAAGTTTGTTAACTACTTACCAAGTACTGTGATAATTTTCCATTGGAACATTGATAGCTTTTGATTTTAGAAACAACAAGTTTCAGATTGTTTTCTAAAGCTGAGTGTGTGCTACTATTGAAATTTGATTTGGCTTGTTTAGTTTTTCTTTGGACAAGTTTGATGATTTATCCAAATTCAGTTTTTTATTTTTTGGTTCTGGTGTGAGACTGTGATCTTCTTACGGAATGTTGCTTTTTTTTTTGTTTCTCGTTTCTTATTGGGCTGAGGTTTTGGTGAAGGGATTAGAATAAGTTTGGGGAAAGAAGAAATGTGCAAGTGTTATGTCAGTGTAGAGGGGAAGTTTCTGCAGAATCTTAGCTGTTACTTGATGCTGCTTCTATTCTATCTTGTTCATGGAGGCTGGTCTTGACACTTTCATGAGATATTAGTATTCTAAAAATGTGTTTTAATAACATTGAAACTGGTGATGAAGTGGAAACCGAGAGGCAAGTGTTTGGTTCATCTGAAGAAGATGAATTTCGAGTTGAAGATACTGCTAGAAATACCAACAATGTACAGATTTCTCAACAACAGCAGCAACCGCTAGCTCATGTTGTGAAGTGGGAGAGGTATCTCCCAGTTAGATCGCTTAAGGTTCTTCTGGTGGAGAATGATGACTCAACACGCCATATTGTTACTGCCCTTTTAAAGAATTGCAGCTATGAAGGTTTTCTTATATTGAATTGATCATCCTTGTTTAGCAATCACATTTTTGCTTTTGACTAACAGTTGTAAATTTGGAAACTTTTTGTCAGTTACTGCTGTTCCGGATGTCCTTGAAGCCTGGAGAATTCTAGAAGATGAGAAAAGTTGCATTGATCTTGTCTTAACAGAGGTTGACATGCCTGTGCATTCAGGAACCGGTCTGCTGTCCAAGATTATGAGCCATAAGACACTTAAGAACATCCCCGTCATAAGTATTTACTCAAATCCTTGATTAAATTTTTGTTTATCCAGCTTCAATATGCCATGCTCAGTTTGTGTAACTCAAGATGTGATGTTTCTTTTTGTAGTGATGTCATCACATGATTCTATGGTTCTGGTCTTTAAGTGTTTGTCGAATGGTGCTGTTGATTTTCTCGTGAAACCCATTAGAAAGAACGAACTAAAGAATCTTTGGCAACATGTCTGGAGAAGATGTCACAGCGTAAGAGTTCTGATTTGGTTACCTGTTTTACAAAAGTTACTCTGTGTTTTTTTCTTACTTATGCGTTTATTGATTTACCAGTCTAGCGGAAGCGGAAGTGAGAGTGGAATACATGACAAGAAGTCGGTGAAACCTGAAAGCACCCAAGGGTCAGAAAATGATGCCAGCATCAGTGATGAACACAGGAATGAAAGTGGGAGTAGTGGTGGTTTGAGTAACCAAGATGGTGGGAGTGATAACGGGAGTGGAACTCAGGTAATCTGTTCTATGGCTATAGATAATAACAATGTCTGAATAAATCGGTTTATAAATTTTTGATTGGTTTTGCATTTATAAAAATATGTAGAGTTCTTGGACAAAAAGAGCCAGTGATACTAAGAGCACCTCGCCTTCAAATCAATTTCCCGATGCACCCAACAAGAAAGGAACCTATGAAAATGGATGTGCACATGTTAATAGACTGAAGGAGGCTGAAGATCAGAAGGAACAAATAGGTAAGAACGCAAATTAATTAGTCAATTAAAATGTGAGTACACTGATCTTGTGGAACAATTCCTTGAGATTCTCTCTGATTTACTTTAATTCAAAACAATGACTTTAGATGATATTGTATTAGGCACGGGATCACAGACAGGAATGTCTATGAGTAAGAAAGCTGAAGAACCAGGAGATCTTGAAAAGAATGCAAAGTATTCTGTTCAAGCTTTGGAGAGAAACAATGATGACACGCTGAATCGCTCTTCTGGTAACTCACAAGTAGAAAGCAAAGCACCTTCATCTAACCGAGAAGATTTGCAATCACTCGAGCAAACTCTGAAAAAAACAAGAGAGGATAGAGATTACAAAGTCGGTGATCGAAGTGTGTTGAGGCATTCAAATCTCTCTGCATTCTCAAAGTAAGTTCTTGACATTAACTGCAAATGAAATGTCGAACCTGTGACTGATTTGGAGTTATTGGTTCTCTTGTGATATGCAGATACAATAATGGTGCTACTTCTGCTAAGAAGGTAACTTTTCATGATGCTTGGCGCTGTCTTTGAAATTTATGCCGGTTTCATCAAAAACTTTGAACTTTTGCTGAGTTAGGCTCCAGAAGAAAATGTGGAAAGTTGTTCTCCTCATGACAGTCCTATTGCAAAACTGTTGGGTTCGAGTTCAAGCAGTGACAATCCTTTAAAGCAGCAGTCTAGTGGAAGTGACCGATGGGCACAAAGAGAAGCTGCTTTGATGAAGTTTCGCCTTAAACGTAAAGAGCGATGTTTTGAGAAAAAGGTAAGCTCTAAACAAGCTTAAGCTCTTGTTTCCTGAGACGAAACTAACGTTTTTTTTGGTATCCTTTAGGTTAGGTACCATAGCAGGAAGAAACTAGCTGAGCAACGGCCTCACGTCAAAGGTCAATTCATTCGCAAGTAAGTTCAAATCCTTTCCAAGATTTCTCCCTCTAGATGTTTCGAAAAGTATCCTGATATAGTAATGTACTCACATGGAGTCCTTTGCCTTTAGGAGGGATGATCATAAATCAGGAAGTGAAGACAATTGAACAACAAAATTGGTATAGAAGAGAGATCCACCTCCAATATCTGAAGAACAGAAGAAAATTTCACAAAGTGGCATTTTTTTTTTTCCATTTCCAAAAACAGATAGTAGTCTTGTTTAAATAACGTCATTACTATTCTACAAACATAATAATGTCGCTATAGTACTTCTTCTCTGAAAACAATAACTCATTAACATTTCAATAAATAATGTTACTCATTAATTAGTGTGTGTGTTTTATGAATATAATTTGAGTATTTAATTCTCTAATTTTTTTAAGAATTATTAGAGCGCATAATCTCCCGTCTATATAAATATCCTCCGGCGAATTCTTTTAGTTCTCATCATCCAAACCTCTCTCATTCTCTTTCTCGCTCTAGTTTTCTCGTTGAGAGTCTCTTACTCTGTTTAATTACTTGTTTCCGGGAAAAAGATTCTCGGGAAAACAAAAGAAAAAAATCTCAAGAAAGATTCATCTTCGTTGATCGCTACGATGAAACGTTTCTTATGCTGTCTCAAAGGAGGAAGCTCAAGTAACGCAGCGCAAGGTAACGACGAGAACGACGAAGTAGATGTCGAGCGCCTATTTGGGAATAACGAGCGCCTCAATCATCTTTGGAGAAATCATCTCCGACTCCCTGACGATCGTGAAGTTGCAGGTTCCGTTTTCGTTTCTCTTCTTCAATCTCTTGAAATCGAGATTTCTTGTTTTCTGGGTTTCTTGTATCTTACGCAACTCTGTATTTTAAGAGTTTCTTTCTTACTTCTTCGTTTTGGTCTCGTCACATTCTTGCAAGTGAAAGTAGTATCTTGTTCAATCTTTAACCTTTGGTAATTCATTTGCAGATCCGACTGCTGCTCTGTTACCAGTATCTCCACCTCTACCTGATAATTGTGGAGAATCATTTCTATGGCGTGAGCTCGTAAACGGAACCATAAACTTCCGGGACGAATTTTATCTCGGCAAAGGCAACTTCGGCGAAGTCCATCGCTGCTATTTCTCAAGACTTAATGTGGTATATAGACCCAAAGGTCATGTCCTTTATGCTTAATAATCGAAACCCAGTTTCTAAAGTCTGAAACTTTTGATTTCATTAGGATGGAGCGGTAAAGGTTCAAAATCCACAGAATCCAACTGGTCATGTTGAGTTCTTGGCAGAGGTTACAACGTTACGTGCAACTAATCATCCAAATGTGATTAGACTTCTTGGCAACTGTTACGGCCAAAGGAACCGTGCTATAATTTACGAATTCATGGCCAACGGAGATCTTGAGCGTCACATCTTTGGTAAAGAAAACTCAATCAAACCCTAATTGATGACTCTGTTTTAGCTTCTAAACCTAATTGATTCTGTTTTTTGTAGCACACAAAACGATGGTGGAGGGTCCGCGACCTAAGGGTCTAACACTACCAATTAGGGTTTTGGATTGGTACACGAGGATGAAAATTGCTGTGGGTGTAGCCAAGGGCCTGGTTTATCTACACGAGGAGCTGAAAGTGATTAACAGAGATGTCAAGGCCGGAAACATATTACTTGATGCAGATTTTGTTCCGAAGCTGACAGATTTTGGATTGGCGACTAAAATCGTTGAAGATGAAAACGGTGTTGAGCAGCAGCAACGGATCATTCCGATGAAGGCATCTATGGGATACATTGCACCGGAAGGAGAGATTTCCTGGTTGGTTTCGACTAAGACTGATGTCTATAGCTATGGAGCTTTTCTGTTAGTGCTTTTCACCGGAAGGAAACCTTTTTATTCGGATAATCCTGCTGGGAAAAAGAATCTCACTGATTGGGTATGACTAAAACTTTTGTATCTAGGAACCTTTTACACGTTTCGTGTTATGGAAGTTAGTAGATTAGCTGAGTTTTGTTTGGATGTTCTTATTTTTTTGCAGTTTTTGAGAGTATGGGATAGGATCGAGGATGCGCCTGTGAAAGCTGATGTTGCGCTCGGTAATAGGTACTCGGTTGAAGGTTTAAAGAAGATATTTGATACTGCGAGGATGTGTATAAAGGCAGAGAGACTTGAACGGCCTACCATGAGTGAAGTGGAAGCGATGGTTCTCGAAGCTGCAGCTTTCCCGGTCCAAGTGCCGCGCCAGGTGACAAGGAGGCGTTCGGCTTCAACATAAGAAGTTTTCTCAGGCGGTTTTACGTAGGGCTTCTTTTTTTTCTTTGGTGTTTGGTTTTTCAGAAACTTGGTTGTGTAACGGATGGTTTTGTTACTTTTTGAGATGTTTTTGAGACGAGGTCAGGTTAGGTTGTGAACTTTTTGAGATGGTTTTGTTAATCAACAGCTCGAGATCTTTTCTTTTCATTCTCTGTTATGGAAACTTCTTAAAATAGGAGAGGAGAGGAAAAAAGCAGAGCATAAATGTTCTTATTGGAATTTTGTTAGATGCTCAAATTTATCTCTTTCGTTTCCGGTGCAAGAATCATTTCTATTGGATCGATGATTCTGCAACTATACTAGTCAAGTTGTGAAAGGTCATGACTCTTGATCATATATACCATGAGAAGCTTTTTATATATGGTAGCTCTAAACAAGCATATGCTCTCTGTTTCTTGGGACACAAGTTATCGCCTTAAACATGGAGTAATTTTGCTTTAAAGAGGGATGATTCTAAATCAGGAAACGAGTGTCTGAGTAGTGACTACATTTGAGCAACAAATTTGGCATAAAAGAAAGAATCACTTAGAAAATCTGAGGAACAAAAAGATTGTTTCGCAAAGTGGCATTGTCTCTCTAACATGAGATTCTCTTCAATGGCCTTTAATTTGGATTCACTGGATATAGCTGTTTTAGTAATTTTTCTTTTCATTTATCTTGATAATAAATTCTATAAAGATTATTGCCATGAGTATTAGTACGTAAAACTTGTGTAAGTGTCGTATTTCTTCAGATATAATATTGTACTTGCTATTTTTTTTTTCATTTTTTGTTGTCACATTGTACTTGCTATATAGTATTTATGTTCTACAAACATTCATTTACTCTGAATTTTGATTCGTTTATTAATAATTATTCAAAATTGTTTTTTTTCCTTCGAATCTAATTTGTGTATTATATAATTTTATAATAATACAAAAAATGACGCATAGAAGTTAGAGCGCATAAATATATATCCTTCGGCGAGTTCTTTTCAGTGTTATTCTTTCGACTCTCTATCTCTCACTCTTTCTCGCTCTAGTTTTCTCGGAGATAGTCTCTCTCTATCTAATTACATTTTCCGGGAAAAAGTTTCTCGGGAAAATCCAAAGAAAAAAAGTCTCACGAAAGATTTATCTTCGTTGATTCGCTGCGATGAGTAATCGTTTCTTATGCTGTTTAGGAGGCGGAGGCTCAAGTAAAGTAATGCAAGATCCATCGGAACTACCGCAACAACAACAACCATCGGATTCGTCGGATTCATCGGATACACCGGGACAACAAAGTGAAGGTGACGACGAAGCTGACGACGAAGGTGAATTTGGGATAATGCGTATCTCAATAATTTTTATGGAAATGACGATCGTCAATTTCTCGTTTTTTGATTTCTTGTTTCACAAGAAACTCTGGTTTTAGAGAAGTACAAGCAAATCTGTTTGAAGAGTTTACTTCTTTTGGAATTACAAGTAGTTTTGATCTGGTTTTTATCGTCACATTGCTGCGAGTGAAAGTAGTAGAGTTCTTCATGTTTGTATATTTGTGAAATTGATTTAGGGTTCTTGTTCTTCGTTTATCTTTCTTTCTTTAGATCTTGTGAAGTTGATTTAGGGTTCTTGTTCGTGGTTATCTTTATTTCTTTCTTAACTTTTAGTAATTCATTTACAGATCCGAGTTCTATAGTTAAATTTCGATGGAATGATGTCGTAGAGGGAACCGATAACTTCGCGATAACACATTTGATCGGCCAAGGAACCTACGGCAAAGTCTATCGCTGCAAGTTCCCAGAAGGTCACAAGGTATAAACCCAAAAGTCTTGTTCTTTTTAGTTAACATCCGAAACTCAATTACTAAATTTAGCAACTTTGGTGTAATTAGGTTGGAGCTGCAAAGATTCATAGTAATGGTATCACAGATGGTCTTAGTGAGACCGTAGCAGAGACTACAACGTTATATGCAGCTGATCACCCAAATGTGATTAAACTTGTCGGCAAATATTATGGGATGGAAAAAAGTGTCCTAGTCTACGAATTCATGCCTAATGGCTCTCTTGACCACCATCTCTTTGGTAATCAAAACTCTGTTTTAGTTCTATACCAATTCCAGTTATGTTAACTCTTTCTCTTTCTGTAGCTCACGCGAGGCAGGTTCAGGGTCTTACTCTGCCAACTAGGGTTTTGGATTGGAACACGAGGTTGAGAATTGCTGTTGGTGTAGCCGAAGGTCTTGTTTATGTACACCAGGGGCTTTATGCGATTCACAGAGATATCAAAGTCGAAAACATTTTACTTGACAAGGATTTTGTGCCGAAGCTGACTGATTTTGGATTTGCGACTAAGATCGTTTACAATAGTGATGGTGTTGAGAGGCTGAGGGAGTTCAATACGCGTGGAACTCAAGGATACATAGCACCGGAAGCAGATGAGTTCGCGTTGGTTTCGACTAAGTCCGATATCTATAGCTATGGAGTTCTTCTGTTAGTGCTTTTAACTGGAAGGAAAGCCTATGATCTGGCGAGACCTGTTGCGAAAGAGAAACTCACTGATTGGGTAAGACTCAAACTTTGTATCTAAGTTTTGTTTTTATACGTTTCGTGCTCTGTAAGTAATGTATTAATTTAGGGTCTCACGAAAGTATTTTTTTTTTGCAGTTAATGCCAGTATGGACTAGATTGGAGTATGCGCCTATGATAGTTGATGTTGCGCTCGGTAATAAGTATTCAATTGAAGGTTTAAACAGACTACTTCAAACTGCGAGGATGTGTATAAACCCACAGGCACTTGAACGGCCTGCCATGGATTTTGTGGAAACGATGGTTCGTGAAGCTGCAGCTTTCCCGGTCCCAAAGGAGCCCCTGGTGAAAGAGAGGATTTCGACTTCGAAATAAGAAGTCTAATCAGGCGGTTTGATGTAGGCTTTTTTTTGGTGTTTGGTTTTTCAGAAACATATTTTTTGTAACGGTTGGTTTTGTTAATGCTTCTATGATTTGAGACAAGCAACATCAAGGTGTGAACGTTTTGAGACAATGCCATCTGTGCAATAGTTGTTAATCAACGACTGAGATCTTTTGTCTTCATTTCTCTGTTACTAAACTTTCTTAAAATAGGAGAGAAGATGAGGGAGAGGAAAAAACAGAACAGAAAAGTTCTTACCTTTGGAATTTTCTTAGATCCTACGTCTTTCAAAAACAATCTTTCTGGTTTCCCGATGCATTGGCTTGGATTCGAGTTCCACGAGAAGCCACCAAATCAAATAGGATCAGATGGATGATTCTTCAACTTTACAAGACATCTTGTGAAAGATCTTTGACTCTTGATCATATTATAAACGAACAAGAAGCTTTACCTTGTTAGGTTATCTTTAGATCCACGTCTCTTTAATTGTTTTAAGTAGACTATTAGCGTTAACATTCAAAAATTCATGTTGTTTTTGATCCCATTTGATATAGGAGTCATTTGTTGGTATTGAATCTATTTGTAACTACCTGCGTTGATATAATGGAGGAAGCATCAACATCGACACCAGCACCAATGGCTGCAAAACCAACCGTTGTTAAAAAGACAATGGCGAAGCAATTCACCGGGAAACGCGAAGATTCGCAGCTCCTTTCGGCTGTGAGACGCGGAGATTTCTCTGCGGTGAAAGAGATTTTGAGTAATCATATGGAATCAGAAGATGAACTAAGAGATTTGTTGCGGAAACAGAACCAATGCGGTGAGACCGCTCTTTATGTGGCGGCAGAATATGGTGATGCGGACGTGGTTGCAGAGCTCATCAAGTACTATGATCTTGAAGACGCTGAGACCAAAGCTAGAAATGGGTTCGATCCTTTCCACATTGCTGCTAAACAAGGCGAATTAGGTATGAATTTTGTCGGTTTTCTTCTATCCAAAATGATGAAAATTTCAATGTTTGCTTGATATTAAGAACTGAACTTAAAACTACCTATCTTTGTTTGTTCTTAAGAATTGGGAAGAAAAAATTACACGAAAATATGGTTAAAGTGTTAATCTTTGGTTGATTTAAAGAATTGAATGGAAAGAATTAAAGAAAAACTGATGATAATATTCTATATTTATTTACATGTGTGATACATTGATGAAATTTGAAATCTATTTTTATAGATGTTTTGAGAGTACTAATGGAAGAACATCCGGAGCTATCAATGACGGTGGACTTATCAAACACGACGGCTCTACACACGGCGGCAGCTCAGGGACACGTAGAGGTCGTAGAGTATCTACTAGAAGCAGCAGGGAGTAGCCTAGCCGCGATCGCAAAAAGCAACGGGAAAACAGCATTGCACTCGGCGGCTAGGAATGGTCACGCGGAAGTGGTAAAAGCGATTGTGGCGGTGGAACCGGACACGGCAACGAGGACTGATAAAAAGGGTCAGACGCCACTTCACATGGCGGTGAAAGGACAAAGCATTGATGTGGTGGTTGAGTTAATGAAGGGACATCGGTCTTCGTTGAATATGGCTGATTCTAAAGGGAACACTGCGTTACATGTTGCTACTAGGAAAGGTCGCATTAAGGTTCGTTAATCATCTCCAATAATTTTTGTTTTCAAATGAAAATTTTACTATTTTTAAACGGTAAAACATAAAAATTACTTTTGTATATAAAATGTACATGCAAACGTAAACATTACGTTTTTGACATTTAACGAAATTTATATGTTGCAAATTAAATGTAATGAGTATAATTGGATAAATATTTGATATTGTAACTTAGAGAGATTTTAATGTGATTGCAGATAGTGGAATTACTTCTAGATAACAACGAGACAAGCCCAAGCACAAAAGCGATAAACAGAGCAGGAGAAACGCCGCTTGACACGGCTGAGAAAACCGGCCATCCTCAGATCGCCGCGGTTCTCAAAACCCGCGGCGTTCCCTCGGCTAAAGCTATCAACAACACTACTAGGCCAAACGCGGCGCGTGAGCTCAAACAAACGGTGAGCGACATCAAACATGAAGTTCATCACCAGCTAGAACACGCTCGAGAGACAAGAAAACGCGTTCAAGGAATCGCCAAACGCATTAACAAAATGCACGTAGAAGGTCTTGACAATGCGATTAACTCAACCACAGTCGTGGCGGTTCTAATTGCAACCGTCGCTTTCGCCGCCATTTTCACTGTCCCGGGGCAATATGCAGACGAATTGAGTTCGCTCTTACCGGGACAATCTCTCGGAGAAGCGAACATCGCGGATAGACCCGCGTTTGCGATCTTCTTCATATTCGATTCAATCGCTCTTTTTATATCTTTAGCGGTTGTGGTGGTTCAGACTTCAGTGGTTGCGATTGAACACAAGGCAAAGAAGAATATGATGGCTGTGATAAACAAGTTGATGTGGTTAGCTTGCGTTTTGATATCTGTGGCATTTTTGGCGTTAGCGTTTGTGGTGGTTGGTGAAGAAGAGCGGTGGCTAGCGGTTGGCGTGACGGTGTTTGGTGCAACGATAATGCTCACGACGCTTGGGACCATGTGTTATTGGGTCATTATGCATCGAATCGAGGCTTCGAATGTTAGAAAGTCGAGAAAAGAGTCGATGGCAAGATCGAGACAATCAGGTTTATTGGAATTTTCTGGGATTTTAACTAAGAGAATGTATGCTATTTAGTGATTTAGAGACAAAGAGTATGTGTCAAGTTTTGTCCTTGAAAGAGCTTTTAAAGATGTAGAAAGTAGAGACCCTAACGTGTGGAAGAAGTTAACGAAGAGTAATCGTGAAAAATTGTTTTTTCTTCCATTAATGTTTTATGAGGCCGTTAAACTTTATGATTATAATGATGCAACGTTTTAAATTAGTGTTGAACTTAAAATAATTTGGATGTTATCTGCGGATAAGAAAATTGAATATGATATCATTGTGTATTGCTAGACGCCAATATTTAAGATATCAAATTGATACATTTTTAGTATATTACTATATATGGTTGGTCAATGGTACATTGAAAATAACAATATTTTTTTGTTGTTGGTAATGTTGTAAATAACAATATAATATATCTTAACATTTGCAAAAAGCATGGTCTACTTACCACTAATATATGTTTAAATAGACATCATGCAACATATAAACCACAAAGACAACCATATATAGTAATATACTAAAATAAATGTATCAATTTGATATATGAAATATTGGCGTCTAGCAATACACAATGATATCATATTCAATTTTCTTATCCGCGGATAACTTCCAAATTATTTTAAGCTCAACATCAAAGATGAATCATAACGACATTATGTAGACATTTATATATAGTACAAGTTACATGATCCAAAATTCCTAAACCCAAGAAGAACAGAATCCCTCACTTTTGTCATCTTCCATGGATTCTTCTTCTCTTCTTCCTTCTCAATGGTCTGATCTTCCTTTAGATATTCTTGAGTTGATCTCCGATCGTCTTGACCACGACTCATCAGACACCATTCATCTCCTCTGTCTCCGCTCTGTATGTGCCACTTGGCGTCTCTCTCTTCCTCTCTCCAACAAAAACAACCGTTTGTCTAAATTCCCAAAGTATCTTCCTTTTTGGTCATCTTCTTCTTCATCCTCTGGTTTCTTCACTCTGAAACAAAGCAATGTCTATAAACTTGAAGCTCCTTTGAATCCGAGAACTTGTCTGGTTAAGCTTCAAGAGACAACTCCAGGGATTATGCGAGTCTTGGATCTATTCTCAAACGACAGAATCTGTTTCTTACCTGAGAATTTCCCGTCAAAGATCGACTTGCAGGAGTTTCATGTGAGATTGGTTCGTAGAACTTATCGTATGGAGTACGCAAACAATGGTGGTGGTGCAGTGCCTTGTTTCTGGTCTCTGCATTCCGACAAAGTTGTGATTTTGTCTTCAGGGGAAGACTCGGCGATAATTGCGATTCACAGTGGTGGGAAATTAGGGTTTTTGAAGAGTGGAAACGATGAAAAATGGAAAATTTTGGATAATTCATGGAATGTGATTTACGAGGACATAATGTTATACAAAGACAATCGTTGCATCGTTGTAGATGATAAGGGCAAAACCGTAATTTACGATGTGGATTTCAAGGTTTCGGATTTGGCTGAAGGTTTGGTCGGAGGAGGAGGTCACAAGAAACATCTAGTGGAATGTTCCGGCGGAGAAGTGTTTCTTGTGGACAAATACGTGAAAACCGTTTGGTGCAAATCGGATATTTCGAAATCTGTGGTTGAGTTTAGAGTTTATAATCTGAAGAGAGAAGAGAAGAGATGGGAAGAAGTGAGAGACTTAGGAGATGTTGCTCTGTTTATTGGAGATGACTGTTCTTTCTCCGTTCAGAATCCGGCCGGAGATTTAGCCGGAGGTTTCATATTCTATAGTGATTATAGGAATGGAGGAAGAAGCAGAGGGATTTGCAGCGACGGTGATGGTGTCTTCAACGTGGATATGCAGGGTGATTTTGTGTTTTCTATAAAGCCCAATTATTTTGGCCCATAAAATTATTTGGGCCTCAAATTCTATGGTTCAGTTCTAAATTAATCCTCTATATCCAAATCCATGAATTCTAATGGCCCAAACGTTTTAAGACATTCTTTTGACTTGAAACTAAACTGCATTAACATTTAAATGAAAGAAAGTTGTTGTATACAGTAGTACTATGTTTAATATCCAAGAACAAATGGAATACAAAGTTAATGAATGTGTAAATGTGATTCTATTCTCTCTTTATATTATAAACAATGATGTGTATTAATTGCTATTTCATATATTCATGATCACAACATCTAAAGGTAGATTTGCCATGAGAGAGAGGTAACCAAACTTTTTCAATTGGAGAAATAAATTTTATTGATTGAAAGAAAATCTTATAGCCTCTTGTCACATTGCTTTACCATAGACGTTTAATGCTTTGGGCCACTATTGCCTTCCCACTCACAACATCTACAACATCTTTTTTTGTTATGTTTTTTTTCCATATCATTTAGAAAATTTTCGAAAATTGACATTATGTAGTCGGTGGTAGAACAAGTTTGAGCTTCATATTGAATATGTACGTAAATTTTATTGAAAACTTACCAATATAGACGACAAACGGACAAAATTTTTTAGTTGATTCTCAAGATCCAAGAGATAAAATCCAAGTGAATATGCTTTGATCAAACGCATAATTCTAATGTACATGAACAGATGATCCTACTTGGGAAGTACATTAAAAATAAAACATTAATTTTTGTAAGTAATTACATAGGTATGCCATTAAAAATAAAATTTTAAAGAGTAAATTAATTTATCTCTTTAAGGATTAAAAAGTCAAATATTAATTTAATTAATTAAATTTAATTAAAAAACGAAATACATTATTAATTTTCAAAAATAATAACCAATCAAAATCAACATATTAAGATTTGCTATCTAAATTTTAGTTAGTTTAATTTAATTAGAAAAACGAAATACATTATTAATTTCCAAAAAAGTAATCTATTGAAATCAACAAATTAGATTTTATATCTAAATTATTATATTAAGTTTTTATTAATTATTATAGTTCACTTCTCACTATGATTCTATTTTTGCGAAAAAATAATATCATCACTATAAAAAAATAATTAGAGTTTTTTCGCATATGCCATAATTTGAATTTTTAAAAAACGAATATAAACTGTTCAATACATGAAAAAATATTATAAAGAGTGAAAAATAGATTTAAGAAAACTTTCTACTGAGTAACGGGTCATAATTTGAAATATTTATATTCAATTTCATACATATTATATTGAAAATTTATAATCTT
>Ga0041059_1002201_pt1 | contig 14832 bp, 10 predicted proteins | sample AraColnosormetaG_FD_56232 | JGI IMG/M metagenome (GOLD analysis project Ga0041059, IMG submission 56232) | Arabidopsis roots microbial communities from North Carolina, USA - Col MF nosort | ecosystem: Host-associated > Plants > Roots > Unclassified | place: USA: North Carolina | collected...
AAATATATATATATATATATATATATATATATATATATATATATTCTACTTCTTTTTTCGAATACACGCATTATACCAAAAAAAAACTTATAATTACTCTAGAGAAGATCAAAAGTCCCTACTAGTTGAACTTCAATGACTACACACATTAACAAAAAAACGTTTAAATATTCTAGAGAAGATACAAAGCCCTAGTTGAATCAACCACGAGTCATGGCGCTTCGTATGAACCATGTAAGGTTTCTTCTTATCCTCATTGTGGTTGCTTTCGTGGCCGGAGAAAGTTTTACGGTGAAGCAAGATTCAGCAAAGGGAGATGTAATTTGGGAAGAAGTATTTCACGGGGATTATGGTTCTTGGAGCCCGACTCCAAAAATTCCAAGACGTAGTCCAGCACCTATTCCTCATGATGATTTTGCACCACCACGTAGGTTGAAAGCGTAATTAGAGATTTCTGATTTTGCTAACGATCAAAGCGAGATTTTTTTATAGTTATAGAATCTCTTGATACGTTATATCTTTTTTAAGCATCTATATATTATACTATAGTCTATAGATTTCGATAAGAATAATGGTTTTGAGAAAAAATTTCCTTGTCATGCTTTAAATTGATAATAAGTTTTTTATGCCGCATATCACTGTTCAGTAATCTGTTTCTAAATTAGTGTTTTTCTTACTCGATCTCTACCTATCTAGCGTAATTATACCTTGTAAATCAAAATTTAGACCTTAAAACATGTTTACGCTCTGATCAATCGAATGTGCTCCAGAATATCAAAAGTCGGAAACCCTAAAAACTATATTTCGTGGTGCGACACAAGTCTCTTACATTTCTGAACATGCAATAGTAAAGCTGTATCGCTAGCTTATCGAGATTATTGCATCTTTATATACTTCTAGTGTTCTATCTCTTTGTACTCTATTTTTTTTCTGTTTTCTAGAAAATTATGAAATTATTATATCACCAATATTTGTTACAAAAACAAAACAAAAAGGTGTTCTTCCCTGCAAAGATCAATGGGTGAAGAGAGTGTGAATATTGCTTGAAATTTAGTTTGTGTGAAAAAAGCATATTCCAACACACTCGATTTTCATTGAATTAAAAATACGAAATAGGAAATTTGATATTTAAATAGGAAATAGGAAATAAGATCAGCTATATAGTAAGAAAATTTGATATTTAACTTTTGTTTTTGATGTGCGTATATATTTGTTATGTCTTGTAAGTTGTAAATCTACAAGTTTCAAAATTGATTAAAAACAGGTGATTTCAGAGGGATATTTGAAATCACATGGTAGATGTGTCATAATCAAACACATGTTTAAGAAGGGTCCCACAATTACGCGTTCTATTTATTTAACTTTTATTGGTACATCTTTCTACTACTACCTTTCTTGTGGCCCTACTTTTACTAGATCATAAAATCATGATACAAGCTTGATTTATGATTCAGTCAAATCAAATCTATATTATATGACCTAAACTTTGGAACATTACTCAAAGTGAAACATCAATAACTCATTAACACATCTGATTACTGTTGAAGTATCCTCTCTAGTATTAATACCAACTAATTCTTTCCTTTCAAGTGTCAACTATGTATATATCTCTATATATATTACTAAATAGTTGAAATATCTTCTGATTTTTCACAAATAATTACGTAGTATTATTAGCGAACTAACACCCACATTCCCTGTTCAATTAATTCACCAACCTCAATTAATATGTGTATTAAGCCTGAAATTATTAGAGACAGATATTTTGTGCCTCACTATATCATTAAATGTCGTTTAAATGTTCTTAGTCAATGAACGCTCTTTCTTTTCAGATTTCTTTTCTATCAACAAAAACTGATACTAATATGTCTATATATATAACGCAAACGTTTAATTAAAGAATTGACTTAAATTCTTAGTTAAGTTACAACATTCTTTTATTTATTGTAAACTAAAATTTCCTAAATTATAAAGACAATTTTTGTACTAATTATTTAAAAAAAATATTATATAAGCTGATAAAACAGGTCAAGTGATATTTGACGTCATCATTTCTATCGAGGAAAATAATATTTATCCAAATCTAACAGTGCTATAAAATTCAACTTCAGCTTAAAAAAATAAAAATAAAAATTCAATTACGGCGACTTTCTCATCTTCGAAGAGTGTTCAAACACGAATCAAACAAAACAAAGAAAACGAATAAAAAGTTCCGATCTTTGACGAACACAGAGAAACATAAGAAGAATTGCAATTTTGTGAATTTTGGTCATCTCTGTCTTTGAAAAAGAGAAAAAAACAGAGAGAGATTTGCGGTGACAATCAATCAAAAAGCTAGAAACTTTAGAGTAAACAGAGAATGTCGAATCCGATGTTCCCGGAGAAATGGGAGGAGAGCTCAACAAGTAAAAGCAGCAGAAGAGTTCATAAAAGGAGAGAGAGGAAGATGTGGAAGAAACCCATCAAGCTTTCTAGATTTCCCAGTTTCGGTTTCTCCGGTTCCGACTTCACTCTTGATCAGATTCCGGCCATCTTCTCCGGCTACACTGCCGAGTCTGAAGATTCCTCTTCCTCCGAGATGTCTGATGATTCCAGAACTTACTCGAAATCATCTGATGAGAATGAGGAGCTTGACCAGGCAAGTCTCACAATCTGTTCTGTTTTTCTTCATTTCTCTCTGTTTTTGTCGGAATCTTAGAGTTCCTTAGAATGAGAGATCTGGTGAGTTTTGGTTTCAGGAAAGGCCAAGATCGGTGAAGAGACGAGCGAAATCGAAGAGTATTTCACGAATTTCAAGCATGAAGGTTCTTAGGAGACAGTCAACGAGGACATTATATGGAGCAGGACAGAGATTGAAGAAGATGAGATCTATGAAGCGTTTAACTTCAAATTCGAGACAAATTCTAAGGAAAAAGAATCTTGATAGGGGAGATTTTGGATTGTTACAGCCTCATTACTTGAGACCAACGAGCTCTTCTGCTTCAAAGAATGTCGAAAACAATCAGAAGAATCTTGGAGCAGCTAGGTTGAAGAGAATAGCAAGCTTGAGATACAATGGTTTGCTTAAAGCTACATGTTCTTCAGCTATGAAAGGTTCTTCTTCTAAGAGGAGTAATGATGTTTGCACTTATAGGTATTGTTCTCTGCATGGTAGGCGTCATAGCCACGCTGCGGATAACAATGCTGGTGTTCCCTCTTTGAAGCGGTTTGTGTCGATGAGGAGGAAGTTTATGAATAGGCAGAAGAGTGTGAACCGGAGGTTGGTGTTATTGAAGAGGACTTTGAGTAGAAAGAGAGGGCCTTTAGGTGGTCGGGTTGTGACTGATCAAGAATCAAAGGAGGTGGATGATAATGTAGATGGAGATTCTGATGAAGAGGTGTTTGAAGAAGAGGTTTCCAGCTCTGTGGATGGTGGAAATGATAATGAATCGATTGGAAGATCTAGTGAGACAGTAATGGTTGATGTTGATGATAATGTGGATAGAGGAATGGATGCAATGGAGACTGTTGCATCAAAGGTTCAGGAATCTAAAACGGAGACTGTAGGTGCCACACTATGGCGCGCTATATGTGAGCAAACTGTGACGGGTCACGATCATGATGATGGTAAGGTCGATGGAACGACGAGTGATGGAACTGTGGGAGATAATGAAGAAGTTTGCAGAGAAGGTTCCTCTGGAGAATTGAGAGAAGAGGATGGAAAGAAAACCGAATATGTATGGAATGAAACTGTAACGCTCGTTAAGCAAGCGTTTGATGAGATACTTGCGGAAATCACCGATGATGACTCGTCTGATGATATTTCTATGACGAAGGATGAAGCTTTAGAGGTTGGATTGGGGGAAGAAGATGTAGGAGCGGATTCGAGTGATTCAAGTTGCTCGGATATGCAGCCTGTTATAGAAAGAGATACACATTTGTCTGTGATTGCTTCTACTTTTCATATGAGAGATGAATTTGGTCATCAGAGAGGTCCCAAGAAGTGGAGTTACTTGAAAAGAGTAATACTTCTCAAGAGATTTCTCAAGTCTTTGGACCGAAAAGAGAGGCGTAAGTTATCTGATGGCAAAGAGAGTGAAACAATAATGCGGTTGAGAAGAGAGCTGGTTGGGGAGAGGAAGAATGCAGAAGAATGGATGCTTGATCACGCACTTAGGCAAGTCATTTCGACACTTGCTCCATCGCAGAAAAAGAAAGTAAAACATCTTGTTAAAGCTTTTGAAAGTTTAATCCCAATGGATGGTGGTTCTAGAGGTCATGATGATCTTGTAAGTCCTGCAAGAGAAGAGAACGAAACAGTGAACTCGCAAACGCAAACGATCTTGAGAGACAATAAAGACGCTACTGATATACTAGAAGTTTCACCAGCAAAGGATCTTGAAGAAACAAACTTAACTTGTGAAGCATCATCCTTTTTGTCTATTGATATGAAATCTGATGAAGAGAACGAAACAGTGAACTCACCAACGATCTGGAGAGACAATGAAGACACTACTGATCTACTGGAAGTTGTACCAGCAAAGGATCTTGAAGAAACAAACTTAACTAGTGAATCATCATCATCTCTGTGTATTGGTATGAAATCTGATGAAGCTTTGGAATCAACAGCAGATGCAAGTTTATGTAATCATCTTGCTGTGGAAGAAGAAGTAGATGGGTTGGCTTTGGGTTCGTTTATAGAAGAAGAAGAAAAGAAGGGAGAATCTGAAAAGCAAAATCTTTCTACATGGAGGAACCTTATACAGAAGCACATGGTCATGAGAGACAACAGCGAGGGAAATCGTAATGAAACTGAGCAAGAACACAAGTGGTCCTATGGAACTGATCAGATGACAGGTATTGATGATGCTAATGCTGCAGCTGTTAAATCGATTCAGCTAGCATTTGAAACGATTCTCTCGGAGATACCTGACTCATCGTCCGACGAAGAGAGTGTTTCGGAATCATCTAACTCTCTTAAAGAGGAGAAAGAACATCAAGGAGAGACCAAGAGGAGCTGGAACAGCTTGAGAAAGGTTATACTTTTGAAAAGATTTGTGAAAAGCTTGGAGAAAGTACAGGTTCCTAATCCGAGAAAGATGCGTAATCTTCCTGTTGAGTCTGCATTTGAGGCAGAAAATGTATTCCTGAGACACCGATCAATAATGGAAGGAACAAGAACAGAAGGAGAGGAAATGATGCTGGATTATGCTCTGAGACAAGCGATATCAAGATTGGCTCCTATACAGAGAAAGAAGGTAGACCTCCTTGTGCAAGCCTTTGATATTGTCCTTGATGGCCATGATACACCTAAACAAACCAAGAACAGTGATACTCCCCGGAACAATGATGAAACTAAAGAAGGAAAACCGAGAGTAGAGGAAGGTTGTGAAGTCAACAAAGATGAGCAGAAGATTAAAAATGTCTTTGCAAGATTTCAGGTACATCAAAAAGACTTGAAAGGAGAAGAGGAGGTTCATAATACGCCTAAGGAATCCAGAAATTTGCCTCCTATCAGAAATTTTAAACAGCGAATCGTGGTTGAGAAAGGGAAAGACTCGAGAATGTGGAAGCTCATCTATAAACACATGGTAACAGAGAAAGAAGGAATTGATTCTGCAAATGCTGAATCAGTGGCTTCAGTTGAAAGTGAATATGATGATGAGGCTGGTGGTCTTCAGATTGATGCAAGAAGAAGCGGAACAGTTACACTTGTTAGAGAAGCGCTTGAGAAAATTCTCTCTGAAATTCCGGATAACTCATCTGATGATCAGTCTATGGACAGTGATATAACTACGGAGCAAGAACTATTTGAAAGAAACTCTCAAGTCAGTGAAGAAAAGAGTGAAGTTTCTTCAGCTACCTTCAAACCAAAGTTTACTGAGAAAAGAGTGAAGGGATGGAACAATGTGAAGAAAGTCATTCTTCTAAAGCGATTTGTTAGTGACTTAGGAAGTCTGACAAGACTCAGCCCCAAGACACCTCGTGTTTTGCCATGGGAACCCGATCCAGAAACCGAAAAGATCCGTTTGAGGCATCAGGAAATCGGAGGGAAGAGGAATTCAGAGGAATGGATGCTCGATTATGCTCTACGACAAGCCATATCGACATTAGCACCGTCTCAGAAAAGAAAAGTCTCTCTTCTTGCACAAGCTTTCGACACTATAAGCTTACAAGATATGGGGAGTGGTTCAACCCCGGGGTCAGCAGCATCGTCCAGGAACATCTCTCGTCAATCCAGCATTTCTTCTATGGCGGCCCATTATGAAAATGAAGCTAATGCTGAGATCATTAGAGGAAAACTGAGAAATCTCCAAGAAGATCTCAAAGAGAGTGCAAAACTTGATGGTGTATCCAAAGATTTGGAAGAGAAACAACAGTGCTCGAGCTTGTGGCGGATATTATGCAAACAGATGGAAGACAACGAGAAAAACCAAACATTGCCTGAAGAAACAAGAAAAGAAGAAGAAGAAGAAGAACTGAAAGAAGACACAAGTGTGGATGGTGAAAAGATGGAACTTTACCAAACCGAAGCAGTGGAACTATTAGGAGAAGTCATAGATGGAATCTCTCTTGAAGAGAGTCAAGATCAGAACCTAAACAATGAAGAAACAAGACAGAAGAGTGAAACTCTACAGGTCTCAAAAGTGAGGATTGACCGATGGAGCAACCTCAAAAGAGCGATTTTGCTTAGGAGATTCGTCAAAGCCTTAGAGAATGTAAGGAAATTCAACCCAAGAGAGCCTCGGTTCTTGCCTCCGAACCCCGAAGTTGAAGCGGAAAAGGTGAATCTTAGGCATCAAGAAACCCAAAACAAGAAAAATGGCGATGAATGGATGGTCGATAACGCACTTCAAGGAGTGGTTTCGAAGCTAACACCAGCTCGCAAACTTAAAGTTCAGTTATTGGTGCAAGCGTTTGAGTCACTTTCGGCTACAGGGAACTGAGACCAAGCAATATTTCTTATTACAAAGTTTCCAGTTCATAAGGTAAACAAAGCATCAGAATACTTTACTCTTTACTTAGTTTCTCCATTGTTTGATGATAACTTGATACAGCTTTGCAGCTTCAGAAAACAAAGAACCATGAAGAACAATATCTAAAAGACTAATCAAGGAACCGGAAGATAACTAAAGGCATTTTATTTGCTCTTGCAAATTATCTCATGTGTTTCTTTGTCTTTTGTTCTTGCATTGATTCATTATTTTGATTAAAATGGATTCAATTACAGAGTTGTCAAAACTCTTTGAGTTTCGTCTATATACACATTCTCTTGATTTTGATGATATAAAAGAAATAAAACAACAGTATATACTCAGTGTGATATTAGAGCTGAGATAGTTGTCATTTGTGTTGTTGTATGATCAATGAATTCAAAAATAAAATATTTAAAATAATAATACGAAAAATTTATTTTAAAAATTAAAAAAATATATTCAATACGAAAATCTCAAATATAAGAGTTTTCAAATTGAGTTTTAAAGAATTTTAGAATATAGAATTCTTATAACCATTCTAAAATACATCAATGTTTCAACATATAGTTTATTTTGCTAATAGTTTTAACAATTATTTTATTTATTGTAAAAATAAAAACCCTTAAACATGTATTTTGATTACAAAGATATATTTGGATCGAATCCGGATATACTCACCCTAAATCAATCCAAATATTTCCTATTTTTTGAATTATAGATTAAGTCTCACTTTATTGTTTTAACTTTTAACGCGTTTCCTAATAGGATTCGACATTGGTCATCAACATCTTCATACCGCTATAAATACACATGTTCAGTTCCAAGCTTTAGAAGAAGAAAAATAAAACAAGTACTGAAGTAAACAATTAGACAACTTCCACATGTCCACATACGTGTCCTCTGTCTTCTCTCTCGCCACCATGAAACAAAACCCTCTGAAGCGCAAACGCAACGATGAGATCACTGAAGAGAAAGTCGTACTACTCATGGCTATGCACAAAGAAGACGACGAGCACCAACATACCAAACCGTCTCCACCATCTTGGGAGATTCTCTGCCTTGTTGGTCCTTACATGGACCCTGAGTCACTAGCCGTAGCCTCTTGCGTCTCCACCACGTGGTCGAAGTGCTTCTCCTCGGAAGATCTATGGAAGTCTCTACCAGCCACACGACATTCTATATTCGCTAAAGCCATCACCAAGGAGGGAGCTAAGCCCGCCTGGTTATCGTACAAGCGTCTAATCTCTGAAGCAGAATCTGCAGCAAAACGCCGCCGCAACAACCAACCCGCGGAGCCAAAGATCTCTCTCTCCGATCTTGTTTTCATCGTCCACGTGTCAGCTGGATCAAAAGAAGCAGTGGTTGTGAAACAGGGGAAGGATCTTGTGTTTGGCTCGAACGAGCGGTTCCAAATCGAAGCTGATGTCCGCGACTCGGGATTCACCGCCGATATGAAAGACGTGAGCATGTCGTGGAACGTCGTGTTAAGGAATTACGAAAGAATGTTTCTAATGTCGGAGACTGTTATAAAGTCATTAGATTCTATGATTGGATGGTTCACCGATGAACTTCCGGGGACAAAGAACCGTTACTGTGACGGTAGCAACCTGGTGGGAGAAGTCAAGCCAAGTTTTAATGAAGATGTTCTTGATAAAGTCGTGTTCGCTATTGCAGATTCACGCAACTGGAAGTCTCTGTTCGTTGACGATGTCTTGAGATATCTCCAATGTTTTCTTGTCGACTAATAGTTTTCGAGTGTGGATTAATTGTTGAGCAAGTAACCTAGAAATTTCTAATGTATATTCCTTTTGTCAACAAGTTTCTAATGGATAATGTACAATATCTTTTTGTTCTGGCTAAAGTAAAGTTTACATAGTTTCCTTAAGCGACTTTCGATCAGAATCCTTTTTTCCGATACAAATTAAATTCCAATATTAAATAATTAGGGTTTTGAAATTTAATAATTAGGCTTTTAAATATTTTAATAAGATTGTCAGTTTTGACACGAAGTTGAAACTGCAGGGAACACGTGTAACTGTAACGGCTACGAAGACGCCACGTCACACTGAGTCTCCATCCCAAAAACTTTCCCCAAAACAAGAAAGAAACATACTTTGTTCTATCTTCTCTCTCACATAGGGTAAGCGATCTTTAAACATCTTTGCTCGATTTTTCGTGTAGTTCCTAGATTCTCGGAGAATCAAATTCACTTACTAAATGGAGCAAATTGCGGCGTTAGATGTCTCAAATGGTACAAATCCTCTTCTTCGACTTTAGTTTTACTCGATTCTATGAATAGTTTAATTAATCATTCCGAGAAAGGTGCAGGTAAAGTAAAAGAGCCGAGGGTATTATCTCCGGGAGGGTCCAAGATCGAAGAGAGGCAAAGTCACAGTGCTACTAATGAGAATGATATGAGTCAAGATGGTAGAGATCAGCCTCATGGTGAAGTGAACATGGAAGCTTCTATATCAGCAGAAGATGTGATAAGAGCTGGAGGGTTTGGTGCTAAAGATGACATTGGAAGCTTCCTTCCTGTGGCGAGTGACTCGACTGACTTTGAGGAATCAATCCGATCTGCACGCGATTATGAAGAAGCGCAACCAGAGGTTCAAAGACCGGGTCTTGGCTATCCGAAAGTGTAAATCTTTGCTTCTATAGTTCTTGTTGGGTTTTGTGAGTTCAATTGTTATGTGTGAATTGTGATGATGGACTAAGGCTGGATCATTCCAAGGTAGAGAACTCTGGTTTTAGTTGCTACATTTATAGAAAGTTTTTAGTTCTGTCAAGATGAATCTAAATATGTTTTCTTGCCCTGCTTATAGCAAAAAGTTTTTAAAGGACTTTAATATTTGATATAAGGGGGATGGATTATGGAAACTACCAATCATTCTATAAATCAGAATTATCATTATGTGGCAATTACGTTGAGATCATTAGCTGGTGGGACAAATTAAAACCAATGAGAGAAAGAAAAATGGAATCACCATTCAATAAGTGGCTCAAGTTGAAGAGACTCCACAATGCTTTTTTAGCTCATATGTATCATCCAATGTCCTGTTCTAACTTTTATGAAGTAAGACTTTCATTTCCTCTCCTTTTAAAAAAAAAATATTTAGAACTTTTATAAAAACAAAAAAATACTATTTCATATCTTTCAAAGTGGCTAATCATAGCTAGCACTCAGCTACTTGGATATTATTTGATGACCCTCTTATTGGCAACCACTATACATTATTAGTTTTTTCGTCCCATTCTTGCAAAGCCAAGAAAATCTATCAATTTATCTAAAAAAACAGATAAACGATTTTACCACCCACTTTCAAAGCAAAAACACACTAAGCTATAAGAGTATTGGTTAACTTCAAAAATAATAAAACACTAGAGTTGTACAATACATATAATTTATAATAAGAGCATTTGAATAATAACTTCTTTTAGTATTTTATCACTTTCTAGTTTTTATTTTGTCTCCTATAGCACTTTCTAATTATTCATTAGCATAATAGCCTCATTATTAATTTTTAAACAAAAGAAGCAATTGTTCTTAGCATAACAATGTATATATCCTACTTGTCTCTTCAGGTCACCAATATCGAATATTGCCCCTATTTATATCTCCACATCATAGACTTACCTTCTCTTGTCACCACCAAACAGATAAAACACTGGCACTTTCTATATGGGGAAAGAGAGAATCAAAGAACAATGATATTTTGTTCTAACCATCAAAAAGCATATTCTCAGTTTTCATCTCCGCTCTAATGGTGGAGGACATCTTCACACGATGCCTCTCTGAGAATGTTCTTCATGCTTCACAGACACACGTGCGTATTTTTGTCTCGAAAATGCTTTCTATTTTTACTAGAAATTGCTTCTATGAGCTTAATTTATATATAGTTAGTTTTTCATGGATGCATCATTTATATATTGTGTTTAAACTTCACATATTAGGTGTTGTTATCTTAAGCTTAATTCATGTCTCTTCTCTTAAACTTAGCGAAACAGTTTTTTGTTTTTGTTTTCCTTCTCTTTTGACTCAGTTATCTATTGATATTCAAGAGTATCGATCTGTATATTCTTAAACAAGAGGTATTTGTGATTTAGATTTTGTAAGAGATTCTTGGTAGAAAAAAAGTTTGAGATCCAATTATGTTTCAGGACAAGTCCTCAAGATCTTTTAAAATGTAGCAGAGACATTCTTTGGAGAAATCTGCAGAAGCTTTCTTCGTTTTCTTTCCAAAGGTTCATGAAGATGACCAACAGTGGAACTCTCGAGCCAGAGGCATGAGAGAAACTCGTACATTTTCCCGATCATCACTCTCCAAGCGTTTTGTATATATTCAAGAATTGAGCTCTATCATTCACAAGTTGTATATTAGATTATAATTTCCAAAATCACTCAGAAACTTATATAGGCATATCATTTTAAGTGATAAGATCCTCTGAAACGTTTAGACAAAATAATTTTGAGCCATCAGTATGATTCTAACACACACACACGGAACACACTCACACTATATAGTTAAACCTACTATACTACAGCTCTTTCCTCAAAAAATGTTTTATCAAGAGAGACTCTGTGTCTGATTCAGAAGGATTCAGTCCAACCCCATGCATTCGCCGAATGTTGCTGAAACCCGCCTCTGCTTCTCCCTCTCCCATTCCTCCATCGACAATCCTCCACTCGTTCTCCTCCATGTCGCCCTTCTCCTCTCTTTCTCCACCCTCTGTTCTCTCTTCCTTGATCCCTACCATTCCAATTCTCAACCTTCTTGTAGTTGAAGCTGTTGTTGTTGCAGTTTTTCTGATCCCAAGTTTCAGCTTTGAAGTTGTTGTTATGATCCCAAGAATCAGTGTTGGTGTTGTTGTTGTTATGATCCCAAGTTTCAGTTTTCTCCTTTATCCCCCAAGAATCTTCATTCCATCCATCATATTTCTGATCACCCCATGAGTTTTCTGGTTTACCCTTTCCAACATTCTCCTCGTTAATCCCTTCAGCGTCACCCCAACCAGTTCCCCAACCAAGCCCGCCATACTGTCCAGATAAAACCAAAGCATCGAGTATCACAACATGCTCTTGTTCTTCTGTTAAAGGGTCTGGACCACGTTCAAGGTCAAGTATCAACTCATTGTCAACTTCAGCATCCCAATCAACATCATCAATGTAAACATCAGGATCAGGCAAAGATAAGTCACAAGTTAAACCATTTATCTCTGCCCAGAAACGAGATTTAGCGTTCTTGAATGCGTCTTCACCAGCTGAGTCGTCCCATTGGACCACTCTATCGTATATGTGCATAAACCGCTTGGCCTCTACAACTTTCCACCATGGAACTGAACCAATCACAGCACAAAAATCCTTCTCCCACGCTGGAACAGAGATCTTGCAATTAGCTGCAAAAAAACATAAGAATCCAAGAGTTAGAAATTCTGATCACAGGATGAAGAATAACTTACAGATCAAGCAAAAGCTACAAACAATAAACTTGTCAAGAATCAGAGGGTTAAGAATCAAAAGTTCATTAACCTAAAATACATAGAAGAGATTAAAGTTCATATATTTCTACTGTACATGCAGGAATTAGTATATAGAAGGAAACATAAGTAAATTAAGATTAAAAAAAACTCACAAACCTAACAAAGATAGAGTCAATTAGTATTACAAATTCTCTAATTTCACTAACCTAAAATACATAGAAGAGATTAAAAGACCGAACATTGCTTAACGAACACAAACCCTAATTAAGAACACAAAAGAGGAAAACCCAATGAGAAACACATCAAGGAACTCGATTTGCAAGCGACGAAAGGTTATACATAATTGAACAACTCAAAATCACAAATTTAAGAAAGAAAAAAAACAGAGAGGAGAGAACAGAGATCATACCAAGAGGTGGCTTTGATGATGATTGCGTCATCGTCGTCCCTCGTTGACGACTATAATTATTGCTGTTGTTGTTTCTGGGTTTTTGTCTTCTCCAATTACTCATAATGAACCGACAAAGATTGAATTTTTTTCAAGCAGACAATGAAAATACCTTCCAAATCAGGAAGATTTAATGAACAAAATCCCTAATTTCGACGAGAAATGGCGAAGATAATCAGAGAGAAAGGTTGTTGTTTCTTTTAGAGCTCTCTGCAACGAAACAGATGATTTATAAGAAGATGAGGTGAAGAAAAATCAAAGAACACAGAGATTTCTCTCTAGAAATTTCCTTTTTCATTCTTTTTTTTTTGTCGTTTCCTTTTTCATTCTTAATTTCGAATTTTTCAGGTGAAAATAAAAAAGTAAAGAAAGCGTTTTAATATTTATTTCCTTTTTGTTTTAGGCAAAATATTGATATTAATAAAAAGAGGAATTTTCGATACGTTGCCTCGTTTTGCCTGATTCTAGTTGATTAAATATTAAATAATAATGTTTTTTAATAATATAAAATAAAATAAAAATTCTGACATATTTTCTCAGATCTCGTTCTATCAAATATTTTTCTTGAATTTATCACTATCAATAATTATTATTGAATATATCTATCTAAATCACAGACTAACTAGGAGCTAGATTATGAAACTCTATATATACACACACATAGGCAACAAATTCTCTCATCCTTCTCTTTGTCTAAAACCAACAAACAAATCTCTCAAACTTCTCTAACAATGTCTACGACCAAAGCATTATCGCTTCTTGTGTTTATACTCTTCGTGTCCCTTGTTCATTCATCGGATCAATGTCCTATCAACTCTATCTACCAATTCGGTGACTCCATCTCCGACACTGGAAACTTAATCCGCAACGGCCCTGTTGGAGCCAGATCTTCTCACGCCGCTAATTATCCATACGGTCAAACATACTTTCACCAAGCCACCGGTCGTCTATCTAACGGACTGCTAATGATCGATTACTTGGCACGCAGGCTTCATCTCCCACTCCTAAACCCTTACCTCAACGGGAACACAACGTCTTTGTTAACTTCGGAGTTTCCGGAAGCACAGCACTCAACAGCTCTTTCTTCTCCGAGAGAAATCTCCACGTTCCGGCAACAAACACTCCTCTCTCCATGCAGCTTGCTTGGTTCAAGGGTCATCTACGTTCCACGTGTCACGGCTCTTCTTCGGATTGCTTGAAGCACTCTCTTTTCATGGTCGGTGAGATAGGAGGCAACGACTACAACTACGGTTTCTTCCAAGGCAAACCAATGGAAGAAATCAGAAGCTACATCCCTCACGTGGTTGGAGCCATCACAGCCGCAGCTAGAGAGGTGATCCGTGCTGGTGCGGTTAACGTGGTCGTCCCGGGAAACTTTCCAGTGGGATGTTTTCCGATTTACTTGACGTCTTTTCCCGTGAAAGATACAAAAGATTACGACGACAACGGTTGCTTGACGCATCTCAACGAATTCGCAATGGATCACAATAACCAACTCCAAGAAGCTATAGCTTCTTTGAGAAAAGAGTTTCCAGACGTGGCTATAGTATACGGAGATTACTACAATGCGTTTCAATACGTTCTACGAAGTGAAAGATTCGACAAGAGTGTAGCTTTGAAATCGTGTTGCGGGACCGGTGGAGCTTACAACTACGACGGAAAGAGGCCATACGGAGCAGTGGGAGTTCCGGTGTGTCAGAATCCACACAAGTTCATAAGTTGGGACGGAGTGCACTTGACTCAAAAGGCTTATAGATTCATGTCTAAGTTCTTGAACAATCAGATTCTTTCACAGATCAAGTGTACTAGGGCTTAATTACGAGCGTTATTTTTTAGTCCCTCCTCGATTTTTTGTTAAGTTATAAATCTCTACTATTTGTAATAATATCTTACATCCTTAGATTTTATTGATTTTTTAAGATATGTTTTTTTTTTTTTTTAAAAACA
>Ga0041059_1002202_pt1 | contig 14829 bp, 10 predicted proteins | sample AraColnosormetaG_FD_56232 | JGI IMG/M metagenome (GOLD analysis project Ga0041059, IMG submission 56232) | Arabidopsis roots microbial communities from North Carolina, USA - Col MF nosort | ecosystem: Host-associated > Plants > Roots > Unclassified | place: USA: North Carolina | collected...
TTTTTTTTTTTTTTGTGAAGTTTTTTTTGTTTTGTTTTATTTATCCAATTGGTTTGAGATTCACCATTGAAGACGACGACGAGCTTTTAGACTCTCTCTCTCTTTATTTAGCGTTGAAATCTCTCTGTGTTGGATTTTAGAGGGAAGATGAAGGGTAAACATGGAATTATATTAAATAGTAAGGGTAAAGTAAGAAATATATATACGTGAGAGTGGAAGGGTGTATAATGCAAAAAATGGAATCTGTTTATATTTAAAGAAAGATGACCTGGAGTTTCTGTTATAAACTATTGGATTTGTTACTTATTCAAGAGAATAAGTCTTATTTTCGTATAAGTTTCTTTTTTTTTAAAGAGTGTGGTGATTTTATTTTATTGTTTAAGAACTCATATTCGTAGGTTTTATTTGGTGAAAAAAATGAAATCTTAGAGATGAAAATTGTTTGTAGTTTTTTATTTTGTCATTTGAAATTATCAAAAACAATTTCATATTTTTATAAGTTTTGTTTATATGTTTCTTTAGTCGTTGAAAACAAATATACTCACGTTTCATTAATTCTTTTAGATATCATTTTGGTTGGGTATTATATTTAGTGACAAATCTAATGAATCTTTGACAAATCTACAATTTGCAACAATAAAATTATTTTTCTTTAACAATAAAATAAAAAGATTTTTTTATAACTAAAAATAAATATATATGCAAAGGAGTTGTGATTATTAAAAAAATAAATTAAGTGTCGTTAGCTCAATTGGTAAAGATTTTAGGCGAACCTTAGAGGTCGCCAGTTCGAGTGACGCTTGAGACGAAACTAATATTACATTATGTGGTTTCGGGTCTAGAGGGATTACGGACTTCGGTCCAGAACCTCCTGTTATTCAAAAATAAAATTAAAAAAATAAAAAAGAGAAATATATTATATTTAATAAACATTAAATAAATAACATTTTAAGAGGAGTTTTTAAAAAGATGATATAAAGATCAACTTTTTTGGACTTGATTCACACTTGTTCTTAAAAAAAAGTTGTAGGGAGAAAATTTTGGGAGAGAAACGGTGGAAGAGGACATCCGAGAGAGACCTTATTATACAGTACAAGATTTACTAGGAACAAACAAGTGGAGAGGAATCTTTTAGCAAGGTGGTAGGGAAGAGACTTCAAAGAGAAAACTCGCAGAGAAAATGCTCCGAGAACAGATTGATAAGAAAAAGGCATGAACAAGTTTGACAAGGAAGAGCCCTTCATAAGGATGCCATTTTAATTTTGAAGTTAAAAGTAGTAAAATTATTTTTAATATATTTATTACGCAAACACCTTGTTATTGAGTTTATAAGCACTTGTTGATTACTGAAAGAATCAAAGAATTGGTAACAAATTTACATGATATATACATTATGTAGGGAAGACAAGAAAGATTTCGAGTTTGAACTCAACAAATGGGTGGGGGCTGGAGCGCAAGCTGTGTTTAGTAAAAGTAGAGAATGATTAGTTTAGTCAAGCTTGCGTTTGGCTTAATCATAAAGAAAAGAATGTGACTAACTAACGATATCCAATCCACTTGGTCTATAAGTATATGTATACTAACAATTTTGTCGGAAATTGAGCTTAAACATTGTGTGAGACTTGTTGCGGGTATGGTGGGTCGTCGGAAAGGGAGCGGAGATGTGAACCGAATACTTCCGTCGATGGTTCCGGTTCAGTGCCACTGCCGCAACGCCGTAGGTCATGTATTTGCTGGTATTATTGCTTCGAATCATTGCTAGTGGTCTTCAACAAGATCTGATCCTCCCATTTGGTGAAGGCTTCATTTTTTGTTTTTATCTCCTTTTTGGAATTGTTTGCCATGTGTAGGAGCCCAATGCTTTGCCCATTTCTTGGGAGACCCATTGATGAATTTTAATTAAAAAAATTCTATGCTGTTTCATGTTATAAAAATATATTAGTATGCAGTTTTATTTTTTATTAACAAAAAAAATAAAAGGTAAAATATTAATATTAAAATGTAATAGTATCTCCATTAGTATCTAAATCAATGCGTATATACTAAATACTAATACATTTAAACTAAAATGTTAAAAATAACGTTTGGAAAACATGTATAATAACTATATATATTACGTTTTATTTTGATTTGTGTGAGTCATGCATTTTTTGGAGATAGGATATTAAATTGCAACAATTAGCGATTATTATAAGCTATAGAAGCTAAGTACGAAATATCATTGCAAATTAGGAACAAAATCATCAGAAACTTGACTTTCTGTTGGCAATCATGTCTCTTTTGGTATAATCACTTTAATATAATTCAGTGACGCTGACTTAAGACCAGATAACGTTAAGAGTTTGGATTTCTTTAGTAATTTGTCAAGATTATATATACAATATACTACACTATGTTAGTTTTGGAAAGCAGATTAAGATCGATCAAAACAATAATCTATGGCTTCGTACTGTTTATTATACATCTTCATATATCTTTGTTCTTATCACATTGCTCAAACAGTTCAGGTAGCAAAAGAAACAAAATTTCGATATTCAGTTAATACATTATTTGCATGTAATTTGACTCATATATCTAATGTTTATCGCAGAAAGAAATAGAATACGAATGTGTGGATATCTATAAGCAACCTGCATTTCAACATCCATTGATGAAAGATCACCAAATCCAGGTATGTGGGTTCATGATCATTAGAAAGATGAGTTTATCTATACACAATTTCATATCAAAATTATTTATCAAGTGCTTATTTGTCTCTATCCTAGATGAGACCAAGTGTCGATTTTCAAACCACGGTATCGACGGAGCCGGAAACATCAGATTTATTCACTGGTAAAGCAGAAGAAAGGTGTCCTAAAGGACAAGTACCAATTCACATACCGCAAATTAACTATACTAATGACTTTGTCCAACCGAATAGAATAATTACAGAAGCCAATCTACATGTAAGTATTTTAACCACGATGTTAAACTACAGTATTTTAAAAATAGTTATAGAATTTGTTTTTGCGACTTTTTATATATAATTTACTAACATGATAAATTATTTTTGGTTAGTATGCAATTATTAGACCATTTGAGAATTACACAAAGATATGGGGTGGAGCGCAAGCGGTTTTCAATATTTACAAACCACGAGTATTGAGAAATCAATTTAGTAAAGCTTGGATTTGGCTAAATCACAGAGAAAAAGATGTAATAAGCAGCATCCAATTTGGTTGGGCAGTAAGTATACTACAAAACCTAGCTGTCCATAAGAATCATCATATGCCGAATTAAGAACTTATCGCACAATTGATCTTCTTTTAGGTGCATATAGGATTGTACCGAGATGATCGCCCAAGGTTAACAACATACTGGATAGTAAGTGATCTTTACTTTATATTTCAATTCAAATGTCAAGCTTAATGACTTTTAATATCTTTCGTTTTTGATGTGCTAGTTATCAAATAAGTACTTATTATTTATATATTACAGTCAAATCGACACCAAAACGGATGCTACAATGTGTTATGTCGAGGAGGATATGTCCAAGTCCATAAGACAATCTACCCCGGTATGGCTTACAATAAAATTAGTGTCTTAGGCAAAAGACAGTCCACTGCTCATCTTCTCGTCGGTCAGGTAAAAAACATATAGTAACAAAATATATTTAAATATTTAGTAGGTTATATATAGAACTTATATATGTACACCAATCATACAGGATTCCAGAACAAAAAACTGGTTATTGATGACGAGAAAAACCTTGATAGGCTATTGGCCCTATCAAATTTTTTCGATGCAAGGAGTATCACAAGTTTTCTTCGGCGGATATACAGGGGGGTTAGCTGGAGCTATCAGCCCTCCTATGGGGGCAGGAACTTTTCCGAGACAAGTAGGATATCGAAACAAGTTTGCATGTTTCATGAAACAACTTAAGTATTTTGAGGATAAAAGACTAGTAGATATTGATTCGAACGAGTTTGAGGAATATGTGGATAGTCCAAAGTGTTACGATGTATGGTATCGCGAGTTTGAAATACGAAGTGGAGAGATGCTAACCTTCGGTGGACCTGGTGGACAATGTGGTATCTAATCAATGGTTTCTTTGTTGTTGTTCTTTTTTTCCATTTTAGCTTATCTTGTTATTGTTTTTTTTTTAACACAGATTATATTGTTATTGTTGCTTCGTAATAATAGTGCTAATAATTTGTAGGTATGATTTTATGGCATTTTTTATTCAAATTTAATAAAATAAACTTATTATTCTTATATAAATTCTATAAACTTTATAAATGTGAACTAAATTATTTTTCAAACAAATTTTTATTTATTTTCTTATAAAATTATAACTAATTTTCATTCCAAAATTTTAACAAAGTCAAACTAAAAACAGTGATGGAAAAGGAGATAATTAAGAATCTAGACTCAAACGAGATTTAAGATTGAGTGTACCTTCGATTTAGTGCTAACAATTTTGTGTTTATTGTGTATATGATTAAAAGACAAAAAAAAGATTTTCAATAAAAAAATATCCATTGAATTTTTATCCTTTTTCTTAGAAAATAAAGATGGGAAACTATAGAAAGACGTTTTGTAATAAAACATCAATCTAGTTTTTTAATGAAAACAACTTAGAAATTTTAATCTTCAACGAATGAGAAACAAACATATTTTACTACAAAAAAATTACACATATTTTATTACAAGAAAATAACACTTTTTTTTAGAAAATAACAAAAATAACAATTTAGTTTTTACATTATATTTTTCTTATGAGAAACTACAAAATATTTTTTTTCTTTAAAATTTATTTCAGAGAAAGAATTATGTATCCATGCGAGGTTTCTTTGCATATTGAGCTTGAAAGTTACTTGAATATCCTGCCTCAAATGATGAAGCATGACCTAAGGACATGTTCACGTTGGGATCCACATTCAGATCTATGTCATGACTTTGTTTATATCTATACCAGGGACTTCACCTAGTTCTATGTTAGGATCCCTATTTAGATCTATGTCATGTACTTTGTCCATATCTATACCAGAGATTTCACCTAGTTTTATGTTAGGGTCCACGTTCAAATCAAAATTTCTAATTTTAGGATAACTTTCTGTGTTCAACAAATCAAATTGTCTTTGAGATGATGTTTTTTCTGCTGTCTGCAAAAATAAACAAATTATTAGTGGTCTTTGTTTTTAATTAAATTAAGATATGTTCTAGAACAAATAATCCTTCAATAAATACGTTAATTTTCAAGGATTTACCTCGAAAAAATTAGTAACAGCATCTGCTTTCCTTTTTCTAGAGCTGGTTTCTTCATTTCCTTTTTCTTCTCGCATTTCATCTACCTCTTTAGTGCAGTCATAGCAAGACCAACTATCGGGAACCTTATCTATTTTTTCCATCATGCAATAACTACAATAACAAAAAAATGATAACAGATATTCATATAAAAACAATGCTACTATCTAATGGCATAGTTAAAAGTTACGTATATTGTTGACAAAAAATATTACGTATGTTCTGCACCAACTCCGCAGTTGCAACAGATCACAAGTAAATATTCATATCCTTGATCACCACATGTATCACAAACAGTTATCTGCAAAATCATTATTTGATATACCATCATATATCGATAACATGCATAAGCTAATATCCGCTAAATTAATTAAAATAAAATCATTATATACTTCTCGCTCAATATGAGACAGTTCATTGTTATCATTGAGTATAGCCTCTGCAACTTCTGCATTTTTAACACTATCGCCATCACCATCATGCTGCACATACGATGTCATTTGCTCCTCATTCTAAAAACGTAAATACGTAATTAACTAATTATATTCATTTTTCCATGGAAATCAAAGATATATTCTTCCATCATGATGAACAGAAATGGATAATATATATCTACTTCTGAGAAAGATGTTCTGTAATATCAGATTCGTTTAAGTCATATGTGTTCTTAGAGGAAAATAATGGTGTCACCTCTTTAGATACAACAATATGATCATAGTCATGATTGTTCAAAATCATAGTTGATATTCTATATTATTTCTTGACAAATCTATTAGAGTCCAAATCCCTGAATCTTTAAGAAAAAAAAAACTAAAACATTAATGAATCTCAAACATCAATAGTAATGAACCACGATTTAAAACCTGATTCATAAGAAGAACTAACTAATAGAATTGATGATTGTGATTTTCTAACGATAAAAGAACAGAGCAAACAAAATCAACACAATTGAAGGAGAGAAAAGGGAAAAAATCTTCATAAATAAAACTAGAGAAGTGATCAATCTTAATAAATTTATATTTCACTCCTTGATATCATCAAATTTTAAGATAAAAATGAAAAATCTTGGAATCCTTGATCCAATTTGATTTTTGATTCATAATCAGGATACAAGTTATAAACAAATGATCATCTTGAATCATAATTAGACTTCACAAATAAAATTTCCAAATCATTCATAACTTTGAAAAAAATATAAACCATATATAATATCCTAAATTTATAGAATAACAATAAAATTATTTTAGCCAAAATAATCAAAACAAAAACCATAATTCTTCGAAATTTAATACGTTTTTCACTTGATGCAAAGAAAAATCCAAATCAAAGTGAAGATAAATAGATGAATTTTGAAAAATACTTACATAAAAGTCCAAACAACATAAAAAGTGATGAGCAAAGAGGGAGAAGATCACAAATATTTAAAGACCAAATTTAGAGCCAGTACATCAATTCATTAACTTATTATGTTAATATATCTTGTCTTATTTTATTTTCTTTGTAACTAAAGCAATTTAATGATGAATTGTATTTCGATTATCTATTTTAGGAATTATATTCAGTTAGTATTTGCTCTTATTATCTCTTGATTATTATTTTAATTTAATTTAATTAATTTTAGACCATATATGCTTGTTAACTTTTAAATAGAAATAGATTTATGGCTCTATTTTTGTTATTTTTGTTATGACATGTGTTTGAATTAAGAATACATATAAATTGAGATGACTTTTGTATTTGCATGTGTAACCTAAGTTATGAAAACAAAATGTAATATCGTCGTAATGTAGTTTTTATATATTGAACCGCCCACAAGTATATTCATGATTTAACTCAACGATTTAGTCCTAAAACTGGTGGGCCTACTCTACAAATGGCTACATTAGGATTTGGGAAATATTATATTAACTCTTATAATCAAAAACTTTAGGTTACATATAGTTACATAGTAAAAGAGTTTCCTATTGTATACGATCAAGTAGTATATATTGTTTTGTCTTTTAATCGTGATAGAGAAGTACATATATGTCTCGTCACAATTATATGTATTTTTTAAAAACTAGTCGTTATATGTGTTAAGTATGAAATAGATGACATAAAATGAATTAGTATCCTTTGGAATCATGAAGTTTCTATATTAAGTATATTGATGGACGTCAACAATTACCAGATCCTAATAAGTGCACATCATGTATATCTAACATTTCATCCCTATGTTAAGATTAGAGATATGCACCTCGTATCCATTGATAATTAATGATTGTTTGTGATGTCAATTTTTAGTAAATGTGTGTACGTCTATTACCAGATGCATGTAGGTCGAATTGCAACATAGAGTAGCACATTTTTTTCTTGCATTGTTCCTTAAATAAAATAAGCAAAATACCTTTGAAATAAAATCATTTTGCAGGCTTAATAGGTGGCTACATGATTAGCAGTATATGAACTCGTTGGATGATACAATGTTTATGTTTTTGAAATAAAAGCATTCAAACCAATCTCATACAATAATAGATAGTTCCATATCCAGCATACCATCTCCCTGAGGTGTTCGTGGTGCTCCCTCCCAAGACACTTGTTTTTAGAGTTTTTTTTTTTTTCTCTTTCAGAAAACCAAGACATATTCTTTATGAGAATTTCCCTAGCTCATACACTCCATCAAAGTCATTCTTCTCTTTCAAACATACTTAAGATCCCTCTAGGCACAACTCTTGTGTATCCTTTTTCGTAGGATAAACTTCACATAATTAACAAAACCCAACATTTTCTTGTGTAAAAAAAAATACGAAGAATGTTACATATGTTGTAATAGTAACGCCTCCCAAAAGAAACACCTTATGGGAAACCCACATGATACATATGTTATACATGCTCAGTCTCATTCATATATGTTAAGATGTCAAGCAATGGATATGAGTCTCATTCTGACGAAAGCCCATTAACTAAAACTATGGCCCATTTTATGTGCTGCACAAAAACGAATGGGTAACGTGTAGACATGCAAAGTGGTACAAATCAAAATCAATGATCAAGGTAACGTAGTCAAGTTCAATTACTCTTTGTCAAATTTAAGTGGTCTCTATTACTAAACTATACACAACCGTTAGATCAAATAATTCTCTACCATCCAACGGTCCAAAGTCTCCACTTCTATTTATTACAATAAAATGAGAAAATAAAAACGCGCGGTCACCGATTCTCTCTCGCTCTCTCTGTTACTAAATGAAGAAGAGAATCTCTCCGGCGAGATCACCGGCGTTATTCCGATAATTTCGCCTGAGAGTTGTCGCATGTTATAAATGGGTCTTCCTTTATTGTCTTGTAGTTCCACAAGAGTCACTCTCTCTTCTTCTTCTTCTTCATCTTGGTGTAGTAGCGGAAGCGGTGGATTTAGGAGTAGTTCTAAGCTTTTCGATTCTCCGGCGTGTTCGAGATCGGATTTGAAGAAACGTAGCGGGAAGAGAAATTCACGGTTAAACGGACTTTCGTTAGAGAAATTAAGGTCGATTAAAGCATCGTCGTCTTCCGCTGGACAGAGCAGTAGCGAAGTGATCGACGACGGAGATGCGGCGGCGCGTGGTTTAGCTGTTACTTCAGGAGATGTAACGTCGGTTGGAAGTTTCAGTAGCGGCGAATTTGTTGGTGCTGGTAGTGGCGGTTTAGCTGGACCTTCAGGTGAGGTTACTTCCGTCGGCGAGTTTGTCGGCGGAAGCGGCGGGGATTTTAAGGATTGGGATAAGATCGGTGCTATTGTTAGGTTGAGTTATGGAATCGGTGAGTCACGAGATGATTGAGCAACTTCGAAAAAGAAGTTTCCTTTATGAAATTTCAAAATTGAAACTTTATTTAAACAATGATTTTGGATTTGGTGATTTGGGAAAATATAGGAATATATTGTGGAATGGCAGTAGCAGGAAGATTCATATGTGAAGTAGCAGGAATAGATTACACAGGAGGTTTTAATGCTTCTTTAGATACAATTATCGCTGGACTTGGTTATGCTTCTCCACCTATTATGGCTCTTCTCTTCATTCTTGATGTAAGTTAGTAGTGATAATGAATGTCTCTTTAAATGGCTATGAAGGTTTGGGGTTTATGAGAAAGATTTGGTTGTTTATTGTATAGGATGAAGTTGTTAAATTGTCGCCTCATGCTCGTGCCATTAGAGATGTTGAAGATGATGAGCTTCGAGGTTTCTTTCAAGGAATGTCAGCTTGGCAGGTGAAGAACCCTCAACACAGAATCTTATTGATTGAATCTTTGAGAAAAAATGTTAAACCTTTGTCTTGTGTTTCTTTAGTTTATCTTAGTAGTTACTGCAAGTTCAGTTGGAGAAGAGCTCTTCTATCGTGCTGCGTTTCAGGTTTTTGCCTTCTAATAGTCTTCAATTGTTTTGTTTCTCTTTCTGTTTTAGGTATGTGAAGTTTTTCGTGGTTTTGATATTGTTTTGACAGGGTGCACTAGCTGATATATTCCTAAGGGGCACAGATCTTATCTCGGATTCTCGAGGAATGGTTGCTTTGGTATTATAGATTTTCTGTTCTTCCTTGTCTCCTTCTTGTTCCTTGAACTCGTTTAAGTGTATTTGACTTTTAATTGTTTGAATTTTCAGACTGGACTCTTGCCACCATTTGTACCATTTGCTCAAGTATTTGCAGCCACTATTACAGCCGCTCTCACTGGTTCTCTCTACTACATAGCTGCTTCCCCTAAAGGTTTCCTTCTACACTTAAAACATTTCTCTATGTTACAAAACCTTTAACCTCATAGCTGATTTTGTTTTGTTATTTCTCTTAGATCCAACTTATATAATGGCACCGGTCTTGAAAACTCGCTCTGCCCGAGACGAGCTGAAGAAGTTGTTTGCAGGTTCGTAAAACTCAGTTTAGCATAAGGATTTAGATATGTTCACTATCACACACTAAGGATTCTATGTTCCTTTTTGCAGCGTGGTATGAGCGAAGACAGATGAAGAAAATCTACTCTCCTCTTCTTGAAGGGCTTTTGGGTCTATACCTCGGCTTTGAATGGATTCAGGTTTTTACTTCTTCTGTTCACGCATTTCTTTTTTCGACATGTCGTAGTAAAATCGTTGATACCAAACTGAAAATATTGCAGACAAACAATCTTCTTGCTCCTATCATCACACATGGTATATACTCAGCCGTTGTATTGGGTAATGGTCTCTGGAAACTACACCATCATCAGCAAAGACTCCGGCTACGTGTTCAGAAACTTGAAACTGAAGGTGACAACAACTCAAGATAGATAAATAACTGTATAAAACATTATCCTTTGTTTTAAATTTTGTAAAGTGTCTGAAGTATTGAGCCACCATTGACTTGTACAAATAGATAGAAGCAAAGTAAATGTATAGAACCATTTAGTTAATAAGAGAGTAGCTATGTGAAGCTTTTATTTTATGATCTTCCATCTGATTTTATACTTGTTCAAGTTGAGAAATGATCCTGATGAAGACATCAAAGCCTTGGCACATGTCTGTAAGAAGGCAGTATTCGTTCTTTGCATGATATGTAGCCATGAGACCTGCAACAAAATTAAAATAGATAAGGATCAAAGATGAGGAAATTCAGCAAAGGAGAGAATCCGAGTTGGGTTTTGTAATACCGTATCCTGAAGTTTGCACATCAAAACCTTCATCCTACAAACCAAGAGCATGATTCATTGGTTTAGAAAGAGTAAGTTGTAGAGAACTCTGAAAGATCAGTCTTGAGTCTAGTTAAAGTACGGTTTATCAAATGGTTTACCTGGAGGTCTCGGATTAGAGGTAAAGTACCGGTGATCGAGTAAGGCTTCACGTGTCCAACAACTTCTTCGGTTGCTTTGCATAGAACGTGAAAGCCGGGAGAATCAAGATTACACGCAACTCCAGCTGATGCTTCATCAAAACTTAACGTGAGCCTGCAAGTGACAATTAAGACTTTTTAAGATTTCGGTAGGGACAATAAAATGAGAGAAAGAATAGAATCAGGAGAAGAAGAAAGTCCAAACCTTCCCCGTAAATTCTCATCTGGTAAGACATATTTTGAAACAGGACCACGGGTTTCGAGCCTCTCTATGTTACCGTTTATGTCGTCAACATACTCTTGCAACTTCGTTATCACTTCCTTCACGCTGCAAAAACAACCAAAAAGCCATTAAAGTGTGTCTAAATGCATTGAAGAAACGAGTAAGACAAGTGTGAAGAGACTTACTCATAGAAAGGAGTCAACCTGACATCACCCGAAACAGTACATTCTCCGGGGATTTGGTTGATTCCACCTGCTGGATCTGCAAAACCAAACAATTTATTGTAAGTAGACAACATGTAAAGTCATTAGGCACACAACATGCTATAGATTCCAAAACTTACAACACCACTGTGTTGGCTTCATGGTGGATGGTGTTGCAAAACCATAAACTTCCTCTTGTGGGTGAGGCGGAAAGTCTCTGTAGAACCGAGCTTGGATTTCCTTAAGCCCTTCCATTGCTAACTCCATCGCGTTAATCGCCTTCGTACAAACAGAAGAAAAGATCAATGCCAAGTTTGCAACTTCATCTAGAGTAATCCATTCATATATAAAATACCTTGTGAGCTAAACCGCTATGGAAAAGCTTTCCAGTAAACTGAAGCTTCCATGGTATCATACCCCCAGTTCCAACACACGGCTGCTTATCCGCTGTATCAATCCAATACCTTCAAAAGAATACACATCAATAAGCTTCAATCATCCTTCAATTTTCATCTAAAAACTCCCCAAGAAATTTCTAACAGAATGGAAACTAACAAGGGTCCGGATTTGAGCTTATCAAGAAGTTTGTCTTTCACCAGCATGTCCACACCAACACCAGGAATGGAAGAGTTCTCTTCGCTAGCGATGAAAACCGCCACCACCGTTGATTTCAACGCCGGTTTGGCTTGCCCGAGTTTCTTCATGAGTTCAGTGACAAGAGCAACGTGACCAAGACAATCTGTTGTCCCACGACCACGAAGCTTATCACCATCTATGCTTAGCGAGAAAGGATCAAATTCCTATGAACAAAAACCGAAGTCAACCAGAGAATCCAAAATTCAATGTAACCGATTAAACCCTAGAGTACACAAAACAGAGAAAGCTTTGAAATTTGGAACAATTCAGATCAGTTCATCGGAAATTAAACAGAACCCAGTATCAGATTTTAAGCTAATTCTAATGGGCACCGATCAAAATCACATATTTAGAATCAATCAAAATTACCCAATCATCAGGATTCGCAGTGACGACGTCCATATGCATTCCGACGAAAGACAAGATCTTTCCGGGAACAGATCCTGGGTACTCAACGATGAGATTACCTCTACCTGAATGATACGCGACATGATTGATCACCAGAGGACCACCACCAGTTTCTGTGCTATAAGGACGGAGAGAGTCAAGGACGTGTTTGACGATTAGGTCCTCTTGAGGGATGAGCTCCGGCGGATTGTTCTGGACGAATTTAGATTCGCCTATGAGTTTTGATAAGAGAGAAACGTATGAGTCTTTGTCAAGAGAGCCTATGGATTCGATCAGTGCTTTGGAAGACGAAGCCATTTTTGTTACACCAAAGATGTTTTTTCTTTTGGGGTTTGCAAACAAAACTAATAAGGTTTTGGTCAGCTTGTCTACGAGCTTCGTGTGTTGTTTAAGGTTTTGGACCTTTTCGGGTGGAGTGTTACGCTAATTAATTAAAAAATTATACGGAACCAAATTAATTAATGTACATATCACTATCCTCAACAACGAAAAAGAATTAAAAATCTACAGAAGGCTTTGCTTAATGTTGTTCATGTCTTCTATGGATTCCAAAATGTATTCCTTGGCTTTAGGATCTATGGCAACTCACACAAGCAACATCAATTGGCCACGCATCAAGTAAGGATCTGTTGCAACATCGCTCTGGATATTACCCTATGAAGCATGGAGGATAATATATGACCAATTCTTAAATCCACATCAGTTCAAATAGTTGATAAGTAGGTGCATTCGAATACGATATGGTATGGTCACGTGTTTCGGGACAGCCACACGATTCTATATATATGTGGTTATATCATTAAGTATGTAAGTTATGGATTGAAAAGAAACAGTTGATATCCTATCACTTTCGAAAATATTGCAACCAGGCAATCAATTATCCAAGTCGGTTCATCTTCTTAGTCACATAACTAAACCGAGAGCACACAAACAACGAGATTGACATGGAGCTGATCAGACCTAGCGTGATATATAATGTAATTGTGTTAATGCCGATTTCTGATAGATCCAATCGAAAGCAATTGTGTTAATGCCGATTGAGTTGTTAATATAATTGTAATACAAGTGATCACAGCTTCAACCATATATAAGGGATTGTGGTTGATAAGTTCTCAAAAGGTCTTTGGAAAAAGATATCCACGCTTTACTCAAACAACCCAAATAGACTCTTCTCGGAAAATGACTATATATTAATATTAACTTCTTGGCACATGTGATGATGTGAAGATCCACGAGAGAAACAACTAAACGATTAACTAATGAAATTCGACTATGAAAAAATTAGATTTGTTATTTAATTGAATTATTAGTTTAGTCTAATCAAATAACAATGCTAAGAGGTAAACGACAGAATTCTAAAAATTATACTTCACAATCTAATTATATTTTCACATGATATAGTAATAGTTTTTACTTTTAAAACTCCAACTTTAAATGGCGCCGAATACGTCATCCTTTGTCGCAAATTGCAACCAAAGTTTTTGCCATTTATGAAAACAAAGGTGAAAGAGACAATGGATGATTGATATGGGGATTCGAACCATGCTGAGCAGAAGAAGACAGTATAATTAAAGTATCCTATCTCACTGATTCAATGGACTGTTCCTCTCACAGATACAAAATCCCTAAATCCCTTTTTAATTTCATTTGGTCTTAGCATCAAACATCTGTAATTTATTTGCATGCCAACAAATTCATATCTCAGTTGTGCTTTTACGTACACGAATCTTGGTCGGTATATATATATATATATATATATCTGCTGTCTTCTTCGGTTTGTCTTGCTTCATCTTCAAAGTATTACATTTTCTTTCTTTAGAAGAACCTTAATAAGAGTCGATAACCCTAATAATTAAGCGTCCAAATCGTCACTGGATCTCTAAGTGAAGATTGTTCTTTTTCTAAGTTAATTCAACCGCTAGAAAAGAAAATCATTTGGGTAAATATTAGAATTAAGTTTGAATATGACCATGCGTTGTAGATATTTTTATTTTTATTTTTATTTTACAATACATATACTATCAATGATTGGTGTAAATTTTAAAAAAGATAAATAGAAAATCTACATGCTATGTCGAAAATATATATTATAAAATAAAGAAAATGTATGATGCTAGCTAGAGATGGTGAGGAAGCGGGGACCAAAACTAGAAGAAACAACATATTGTTATGAATAAAGATAGATGCCCATTATAAGGCCCATTATCTAAGCCCATCATCGAGATGTTTCTAGGGTTTTACCCTTTCCTTGTACTCCTATATAAAG
>Ga0041059_1002203_pt1 | contig 14820 bp, 14 predicted proteins | sample AraColnosormetaG_FD_56232 | JGI IMG/M metagenome (GOLD analysis project Ga0041059, IMG submission 56232) | Arabidopsis roots microbial communities from North Carolina, USA - Col MF nosort | ecosystem: Host-associated > Plants > Roots > Unclassified | place: USA: North Carolina | collected...
AAAAATAAAAAAAAAAAAAAAAAAAAAAAAAAATGTTTCCAACATCTCAAGAAATAATCATATACTTACATAGCCACCTCCCATGAGTGGAACTAATACACTTGGAATCAGAACTGTGATGCCAAGACTCAACAAGTAATGCTGGAAACCCAACACTACGGCTTCAACTGCAAACACCAAACATATTACATTTACACACACACACACATAGAAATAATAATATATAACATAAATAACCAAAATTTTATAAAACAAAACATACGCCAAGGAGGAGGACTGTTGACGCAGTACTGGATTCCGGGGAGTTGTTCTTTCACCGGGTGGGGTTGTAACTCTTCCGTCCGGTTTGCTGCTCCGTTGTTTCCGCCACCACCGTTTGTCATGGTTGCCACCACCACTATTACAAAGGTTAGAAAAAAAAAAGAAAAAAAACAATTCTCGATTATAAAGTATATAGAGTAAACGAAATGAATGAATATATTAAAAAAACAAAAGGAGGCTGCATGTTTTGCATAAGTCATCCTCACCAATACCAATACAAAACAAACTCTGTAGAGATCTCAAAACAAAGCGCTAGCAAAAAAAAAAGAGGAGATAGAGGCGGTTGAGATATAAAACTTACTTTTGAATCAAAGAAGCTTCGTTAGATACAAGTCAAGTGAGAGGTTATGAAAGACTTTCGAAAGAAGTGAATGATTGGAGAGTGAAGATGAAGAAGAAGTCAAAGAGACTTGGGGATTATAAGTTGTAACCTTTTCAACTTTTGTTATTTGAATGATTAAATGACATTTTCTACAATTAATGTAGTCATAAAAGTCTAAATATTGTCAGTTTTTGATATATGAAATTTGAAATAGAAATCTTTTGACATCATGAGATTTCTGTATTTTGAGATCAAATTTTTTTAAAAGAATATTGTTGTGAAATAAATTGTAGGTTGTGAAATCAAAATGAATGTGTCGAATATATATGGCAACATGAATTCATTATCTTTGCGTAATCGACTTACTAATTCTTAATTTAATCTAGTTCTAGTTATGAAGACTTTTAAAACATTGTTGCTTAACTAACGTTTTTCCATAAGAGACTTATACATACATTGACTTCGACAAGAAGATGTTATACATAACGTGGCTTTATTTCATCCAATGTATGTTCTTAAATCACTTGCAATATACTTTCAGAAACAATCACTCTTTAGCAACCCGAACAACCTGTTTACCGATATTTTTCCCGGAAAACAGCCCAACAAGTGCAGCGGGAGCGAGGTCGAGGCCTTCAGATATATCTTCGACGTAGACAATCTTGCCTTCTTTGTAATATCTCTTGACATTTTCAAGAAACTGTGGGAAGATATGAAGGTAATCGCTCTGCAAGAACCCTTCTAACCTTAAACGTTTGTAGATAGCGCTGTATAGGTTCTTGATTCCTTGTGATGAAGTTGAGAGGCTTTGCAAAGACACCATTCCACAGAGCGCGATTCTTCCACGTACCTTCATGTTGAGGAGCGCTGCATCAAGCATGGATCCACCCACGTTATCGAAGTAGATATCTATCCCCTCCGGGAAGTACCTGTTTTAGTAAAGATATTGAAACAGTTCAGCTTCACGTTTTTGTATAGACTCACATTATGCACCATACCTTTCTCATTCCCTAGAGCTAGCCACAAGAAATCAGTTTAAGTGACATAGTCAGAGTATCTTACTATTACCTTTATGGATTTATCTTGTAATTGCATTGCGTCTCATTTGTTCTAACTAGAGTGACAGTGTTGATAAAATGTGTAAATATAGTTGAATGATGGTGAACTTTAAAAGACTTATGGAACATTCAAAAGCCTAGAGACAAGCCATATTAACCTCAAGACAAGCACTACTCTGTAATTGATTCTTTAGGTTGAATCTTGACATATATTTACCTCTTCAAAGCAGTATCAAGATCAGCCTCTTCCTTGTAGTTAAAGGCTTCATCATATCCAAGCTCGTTTTTAAGGATCTCAACCTAAAATATGTCCACAAAAAGTTACTTCACAACGACAAGTGAGTAACAAGAGTTGCTAAAATTAGTTTAGAGACTAACCTTTTGCTTACTACCGGCGCTACCAACAACATAGCAGCCGTGCAACTTAGCTAGCTGACCAACAAGTTGTCCAACTGCTCCACATGCTGCAGAGACAAAAACACTGTCCCCTTTCTTAGGACAACATATCTCATTAAACCCTGCATATGCTGTAAATCCAGCCATCCCTGTAAAAAAGGTGAATTCAGACTGTTTAGATCAAACAAATAATTGCTACCTTCCTCTTATGCTAAACAAAAGACGGGCCGTACCGAGAAGTCCGAGATGATAAGAAAGCGGAATGTCGTCGTCTAACTGAATATTTCTCAACTGTAGGTTATCTGAACTACGTAGCAAACTGTATTCTTCCCAACCAATGATACCAGAGACTATATCGCCGGGCTTATAATTAGTATCATCAGAATCTATCACTCTTGCTAAACCAAACCCTTCGATACGCTGCATCAAGATTACAAAACTATCAGTCGCTTAATACAGAGCATATAACAAAGGAAACGTCAACCAAAGAAACATATTAAAGAGTCATTGAAGAATATGAACAATTTCACCAATAAAATATAACAAATCTCAAGTTTCCTCAGCATATAATATATCCATTCGTCAAAACATCGAAAACTTGGTGTGCATGATCTCTCTAAAGCATATATACAGCATCTACACATCTCTCTCTCTTCAAATATGAACAATTCACCAATAAACAAGACAAATCTCAAGACTTCGCAACATTTCTAGATACATACACAACTAACACAAGTTCCATCAAAACGTCGAACACTTGGTGTGCAAAAATCTCTCTATCACACAAAAACTCTACTTACCTATCCCTCTTCAAAATTTGATTTTCCAATGAGCAAAAACCGATACCCAAAAGACCAATTACAGAACCAATCGACAAAAAAAAACAAAAAAGCTGAAAACTTGAAAATGTGGGAATAATCTATACTTGGCCAGGAACAAAAGGCGGGAGATAGGAACCGTGAAAATCACGCATACGACCTCTCATGTAAGGATCACAAGACAAGTATAGATTTTTGACGAGGAAACAAGAAGATCCTTTTGGTGCTTTTAGCTCAATTGTTTCTCCGAGTTTCACTTCCATGTCTGTTTCTGTAGGAATACCATCTACATAATTCTTTAGTATCACTTTCTTGTTCTCCACCACTGAAACTTCTCCCATTTGTTATGAGTCTGTGATGGAGAAGAAGAAGAAGAAGATGAGTTACAACAAGTTTTGTTGCAAAGAGATGGTTTTGGTTGTGTAGGAGAGAGTTTGGTAAGACGAGTGTTTCTCGTTTATGTGACGCGTAGGTTTTTTAAATTTTGGTTGAAGTCATTTAATGCGTATGGTTTTTTTTGGTTCACCCACTTGATTGGGTTTCCTCCGGTTTAGATTATTGTCTTCTTGCGTGAAATTGTTGGCCCTTTAACTTTTATTCAATTACACATACCAGTACAATATTATGTTCTACACAAATATTTATTCACAATGGTTACGAAGTATATAACCATATAATAAATTTTAATAGATACACAAATATTTTTATGTACAACCAATGTCATGTTTAATATTACAAATCTTGGTCTGAACAAACGTATAGAGGTCATAGACATCCACTAGGTGTAACCAATCCAAGTTGCTTACCAGAAACATTGGTGCAAGAAGTCTTTGCTGCTTCACCGTAAGAAGTTAGATTAATTGCCTGCATTCGAATCCCAGTGCATGGGACTTTCTCACTGCAATCCATTTTTATAGCAATCTCTGTGGCCGATGTTCCCATGATTCCACTATATATTACATCGTTTATTTTGATTCCTGACTCCTGAAAATTTATAATTTCATATCTAATTAACTTTTTGTACTGCTAATTTTTTCGCTTTTGTGACCGGTAACAATCATATATATGGTATATATACTGTTGAGGTAAATGGTTACCAATCAAACTCATTATTTCAATCAAATATTTGGTTAGATTCTAAAGTAATTATTTGACTAACATACAAAAACAAGATAAAGGTATATGAAACGGACCTGAGAAGGGCAAGAAGAATCGCCAGGGCAATAGTTCTGATCAATGAGGATAGGATATGAGACATTAACCATAATAGCTCCTAAGAACCGGACCCTCTCCACGAACCCGTTGCTATGTCGCGGCCACGACTTGATCCTAAGCCCATTGTCCGTCCGTACAAACACAGCATTCTTCACAGTTACGTTTTCCACGCCTTGCTCCTCTATGGACTTTGCTAAGCTCCCAATGCTGATTCCATGTCCAGGACCACAAGTGATCCCATCGACCATAAGGTTCTTTGTACCTGGTCCGATTGAGATACAATCGTCTCCGGTTTTGATGGAAGCATTTCGGACTTCGATATCGGTAGATAGCTGAATGTGAATGCCATCAGTGTTAGGACTCTCATCGGGTGCTATGATTCGGACATCTTCAATCTTTATGTTTCTGCAACGGTTTATTGCTATGTGGAACAATTGGCTATTCAACGATAATACTCCTTTGATCTTCACGTTGTTTGAGTCCATGAATCTCAATGTCTACATTAAATAACCTTTGTTAAATCTTGACTGTTTATTTGCGTTTTTATTCTTTTGTGATTCATATTGTAAATTTAGGATATAGTATTCTTTTCCAAGTAATTAATACGTAATATATGTTACGAAACAAATGCGGTCCATAATAAAATATATATTCTGAAGTTACATTTTGTTTTTCTGTTATTGCAACCAAACGCAATCGCATTTTTTTTTCTGTTATTGCAACCAAACGCAATCGCATAAATTATTAGGAGTTTAGAACATGCAAGTGTAGTTGTGTTCATGTTGTTGACAAAAAAGAAAAACACAAATGCATAAATTGGTAATTGAAGACTTAAACACATACCGTTGCACCTTCAGGGCAGTTGTAACCATTAGCCTTGCAACTCCACAAGGTTGATCCCTTAGCATCAAAAGAACCTCCAAGAACCGTAACATTGTGAACACCACTAAAACTAAACCAGTTTTCTTTTTTCCCAAGCAAACTGTAGTCTTGAGGACCAATTAAAGTTCCGTCAATCCTTAGGGTTATCTCACGGCTTTTGCAACTTTCTCCTTCGAACCTAACCTCCCCACTAACCAAATACCTTCCCTTTGGGACGTAAATAACAACTGAGTCTTCCACTCCACACGCAGCATCCCATGCATCCGAAAAGGCTTTTGCCGACTCTACGATCCCGTTTGGGTTTGCACCGAAACTCAGAACGTTAAGACTTGTTCTTGCGTCAAACTGACCAAAGTGGGACATAATGATTGTTATAACGATGCTAAAGACCTGAACAAAGCTTAGAAACAATGCCATTTGTTGTGTGTTTTTTTTAATTGGAAGGATTTAAAGTTTAAGATTATTGTATTTTTCGATGAAAGATAGAAGTATGCACGTGTGTATATATATAAGTTAGTTAGGATCTTGGATAAAGAGAAGAGGGTTTCTTTGTGGTTTAAGAATCAAAGTATTAAGCAAACGGCGCGCGGCGCCATTGATTTCTCTACGATATTTGAAAACGAGTTGCTTTGTTTAAAAGTAATTTGGGAGCCTCCGTAGGTAACGTTGAAAAATCACTCTATCTTTTTTAATAAGTTGAGTAACTATCAAGTGATCCTTCAACTTTATCCTTTTTATACCGTTTACTATTACAAAGATGATCGTTAGTTAATGTGGTTATCATATCGCTAAAATTCAAAAACGCCTTTAGTCCGATTTACAATTCAAGATTTAGTTTTCAAGCTAAACCATCTCCAGCTCCAAACCAAAATTTGACATTAAACTACTTATCTTATAATGCAAGCCATGTTCCAACGTATGGTTGGTAGAACCAAATAAAATAGTCGTCCTTGTCGAAAAGGTTAAACTAATTTAACATGTGGCATAACATGAGTTATATGAAAATATTTGCAGTTATTGGAGAAGAAAATGACTGCTACTATATAAGTATGACGGGTAGTTAGAAAAACCAAGTCAAAATAAAAAAAGATATACCTTGCTTCGACTTAATAGGTTGAAACCATGCATGTGAGCCTCAAGATTATTTTTATTTCTTTGTGTATGTATTGATTGTCTTGTTGTTGTTCCGTTTGTGTGCCTGGTCTCGGGTGAGTTATTATACAAGATAAGATGACGATGAGGGAGTCTTTGATCAAAAAAGGTCATTGGTTTTTCTCCGACTGACGGTACGTACAGTTTTCTCGGGCAGACACTAAAAGGCTTCCAATCTGTGGAGTTTTTGAAAGCACATCGTTTTCAAGTTGCACATATATCCGCTCTTCTCTGCCTCGGGGAATCATATTCTAGGAACTTCAAGATTGTTTATCACTTCATCTGACATCACGAGGTTCATTGCTTTTATCGATGGACTGAATTTTAGAGTTTTACTTTGCCATGGAACCAAATCCATATTTTACACAAATTTTGTAAAAGATTAAACGATTTCCTTTTCAATGAATATTTACATTCTTAGCAAAAAGATGGTCTTCCTTCGTTTTTGGTTATTTATTTAAGCCTTACTTTAAGAGATCTATCATCCATGCCTAGTTGAAAGTTAAAGCATCACATTGCTTATAAAGAAGTGTACAATCAATATCAATGAAATCAATCTCAACTTGTTATATATGTCAAAACTAATCAAGTTATGTGTTCACATTAAGAATATAAATTAGTATTCAAATTTAACTGATGATTGTGTTAAGTCTTTTATAATTTTTCACAGCCACAAAAGTAAGAAAACATAAAGCACTGAAGTTAAATACCAAATTCAAAAGAGCTTCGTTTACAAGTACATACACATAAAATCAGAATGATCATTAGATACAATAGTGTTACACATAACTCATACGGACATATAAAATAAAATAACACTTGTAGAACATATCCCATTCATAAGAAACGTAATTAGCCTCTTAAACAAAAAACGTAAGAAGCTAATCTTCATTTTTTTTTTTCTCATTCCACACAAATTTTCCCATTAAACACACAAAAACGAGTTACAATTACTTAACACGGCAACGAGGTTGCTTTCTCCTTCTGTTCGTCTCACTGTACAGTTAAAAATGGCTCTATGGACTGTGCAAGTTCTTTAGCTGCTCAACCACATCAAGAGTATTGCTTAGCTGATGATAATCGGAGCGATGAAGAGCGTTTATTTGTCCCGAGGTTTTGGTTCCATCATTGAAATGGTTCTTTGCAGGTCCACCACGAGGGCAGTGACGCACACGGATTCTATGCTTTCTTGTCTCAGTCGAGAACCTTCCGTGGACCACGAGGACCAATATGACTTCCTTGTCTCTTGTGTCTTCACACCAAGAGTTCTGAGCAACACCGTCCACAAACTCTTCTACTGTTGGGAAGTCTTCCAGATGCACTGAAACCTCGGCTATTTGGTTTGGTTTGATTGTGCCAGTTCCTGGAGACACCTGTTTGCAAATATAAGAGCATTTAGTAAAATTGATTCCAAAGAAATTCTCAAGACACACGACATGATTTCAGTGTCTAGGACATGCTAGTTAAGTGTTGTATTTTAGGAAACAGAACAGTGAGACTCTAATGAAAAGCCAAACTGCAAGTATGAGAGAACAACTAACTAACCTCCAGCCACTGGGGAAACCCGAAAGAGCCTCTTGCTCGGTGGTCGTGTGCCTGACCGTCCTCCTCGATTTTAGATTGACCTTCACAAATTATTTTGAAGAAAGCGATGTTCTTCTCACTCTTATTTGTGATACGCAGGATAGTTGAATCCTGATTTTGGAGAATAATATTATTGGTGCTGACAATTGTTTCTGGAACCTTGCTTAACTCTCCAAGCAAGACCTTGATTTTCTTATTCGAGTTTATGATGTTCCCATATTCTTGTCTCCTGACTGACTCATCAACCCGGGCAATCTTGACACTAAATACACAGCGTACGGGCTTGTGGTCACTGTCTGTCACTTCCATGCAGGCATCATACCTTACAAAAAGAAAAACGAGAATTTTAAGTCTTAATCCTTTGACAATTCAAGAGTAGTAACCATATACGTTATAAGGGTCACAAAAAAAAAATGATTTACTCAAATCTGCATACCACTGACTCTATAACTAAAGTCTCTGAAATTATAAAGTAAGCTAAATGTCCGCACAAAGAAGCATTGAAACTGATAAGAATGAACATCTGCAAAAGCCATGATTCTTGGTTCTAGAGACTCATGTAGGATATAAGTCATATACAGCCTGTAACAAACTTTTAAAACCCAGAAATGCGGACACAGTTTCCTATTCTCTAAACCAAATTAATTCCACAAAGAAAAAGTGTAAGTGCAGATATTTCTATTAGGAGTCATCAAGACTAAGCCCCTAAGAGAATATGTGAATGATTGGTGAATATTGCAATCCAAGTACCAGAACTGAAGGAGTTGAAAAGAAAATAGCAGGCTGATATTTTGTTATTGTAGGCAATTAGTTTAAGAAGCTAAGTAGATGAATAAGTTGAGGAATGACACGATCTTCAAAAACTGTTACTGTCTTGATCTAATAAAACGTATGGACTAGTAAGGTAAGCCTGTCTCCAGTATCTTTATATAGTGAACTTAAAGGAAACTTACTGTGATATAGAAGACACCACTGGACAATCCAAACTGCACTCAGCTCCCAAATGTTTCTTATTATCGCGATATAGAATCCTGTCACACCAGGCAGGAATCCGCTTCTTTTCCCCAGAATCATATCCTGCAGAAACACAGTTTCGATTGTCAAATATGGTTTCAACAACTAAATGCCCTTAAAATCCCAAAAGCCCTGAATGTTGGGATATTATCACAGATATAGCCTCTTCCCACTGGCAAGAACCCCAAGACACAGGAGCCAGCAGAAATTTGGCTCACATCAGATGAAAGAAATAGTGTGAACAAATTCTCGAATGCTCGCTCTTAGGTAGATGCAAGGCTAACTTCATATTATTTAGTATTCTCTGGGATATATCCACATTCTTAACTTTTAAATTATATGAACTTTTGGTTTTAGCTACCTACCTAGCAGAGAAAACTTGGACAGTTGGACGTTTACAATTCACAATGTTGTCAATTTTACTCTACTTTTTGGAGGGGTTCGGAACAGCAGCTTATAATCCTCCAGGGAAATGGTATAATTTAAAAGCTACAAAGTGGAAGCAAGTCACTGACCTGCTAGACCAGCTTGGTGCCTTTCAAATTTGTATGTTGGAGGGAACCTGATAATTGCTTCACGCATCCCTTGAAAAACATTCCCAGCTTCCATTTCAGTATGTAGCTGATCCTTTTCTCTTAGCCAATCAAAACATCTTTGAGATATGAAATCCCTTGTTTCATCATACGTTATATCATCCAAACGGTAATTAAAATCTCCAAGAAATATGACCATGTCTGCCTCAGATAGTTCAGGCCTTGCTTCGATTGTATTGACACCCAAAGCCTGTGAAAGGACAGTTATTAGACTTTTTGAAAAATTATACATTGCATTCTCTGAAAGTAAGTGATAGCAACTATGCAATCAAAAGAAATACATACATTGCCACCACGAGGCATTGTAACACCAAATGACGCACCAGCTGCAATGGAGGAGACCAATAACAAGAGTGACCAACGAATAGGTAAAAAGTAATAAGCTGAGCAAGCAACACAGCATGATAGAAATAAATTTCGTAGCATACCAACTCCTGCATTGAGTGAACTAGACTGCCGTGAGAAGGTCATTGTTCGATAAACATGGTCGAAGTCAGCATTTCGCCGATTAACAGCTTCTAGATGTGCAGCAAAATGACAATTTACAAAGCACAGTACTCGATCATACATTCTGAGTCGCACACCTACAGCACCCTAATGAGACAAGAAATGGCTCTATCATAATATAGATAAGATGACAACAATGGAAAAGGGAAAAGAACCATTTAAGCAAACATCTGACAATGTTAAGAGATAATCCATTGTTTCCCTTTTATGAGATCTTTTTATTGTTGATAAATGTGAGCAACTTTCCTAATATGGCACCATACCTTGTTACCAATTGCTCGTCCAAAACCACAAGGAACCGCAGCAGCGTCAACATCCCCCACGTGAGGTTTAAGGTCATGTCTAACCCTGAAAGAATTATTTTCTCTGTAAGACTTTAACTTATCAAGTTAATCCTGTACTAACAAAAGAAATTGGGAAAACAAATTCCCCAGAGGGATAAGTAAAACGAATATCTTTACTCTCCTTTCATAGCTTAAGGACCAAATTTTTTGAAGATATGAAAAAACAATCAAAGAAATCTCCGGAAGAAAAATTCATACTAACAAGTTGTTCCTATGCTGTTATGTAAAATTTTTGCTCTGTGGAGAAACTATTCAAAGCAGGATTGAAATAGAACATTGGCATCTGAAAGATAAGCAATCCAAATGAGTACAAATAATGTGGAGTATGCTTCAACAATAAAGATAAGTTGTCACAATAGGAATAGTAGGTGACCCTTGCAAAAAATGAGCAGAAAAAGTTACATTAAAACTAAGCACTAACCATACACAAATGAGCAACCCTGCCAGTTGCCTAGAGCCAACACGAACAAACGATGAACCCTCATCCAAAGTTTTCCCGATCATATCCAGCCACCACTGACCAAGCGGACTACCCTCAAGTCCCACCTGCATTCAGGGAAACAGAGTGCGTAATTTCCAGATCATTCAAAGATTACTTATAAACTTAGCCCCCTACAAAAACTGTAACCAGAAAGAGAATACAAAAAAGGACGGGTCTGTGTGTGTGTATGTGAGCCTGCATGTTTGAGAGAATGGAAAATTTCTTTTTTTGAGAAGGCCTAGAGGATTACACAAAAAAAAGACCAATTCACTTTCACTTTTCATTTTAATCATTCCATTGTAGAACTTAAATAGTGTCGGTGGTGACCAGAAGAGCGGCATACGCCAAATGAAATACATCTTTTCTGCTTAACAGTAGGTAAAGAAAGCTTACCGTTTCTTTTGCTGCGGACATTGCAAGAACTCCTGCTCCCATTTCAACTTCTTGCAGTCCAACAACTACAATCTCAACTCCAGTTGCAGCACAGCCTAGCCAAGATACAAGTGAGTCGGTTGATGCTCTCCCCTCTCCAACATTCCACGTACCAGCTAATATTTTCAGATTCTCTATCCTTGAATATAAAAATTCTTTCCCAGCCAACTCGGCCCGCAGTACATTGTCAAGGGGCCCAGGAGAAGTAACATTCCATCCACGAATACCTCCATGATTTGCAAGGGTAAATAAATAACCAGCCCCGATAGCCATTTTTATTACAGGTCCACTATGAGCTACCCATCCACCAAGCAGCTTTCCCTCAAGGTCCCATACTTGAACAGTGCCGTTGGAATAACCAACCCACAGTCGAGAACAAAAAGTGAACATGCAGAGAATACCAGAGGACTCGTATGCGAACTCTTGCAAGCAATTACCATTTCCGTCCCATCGCATAAGTATACCATTTGAACTTCCTGTCCAAATCATTCCATCAACTGATATGACAATAGCCTCAGTTTTCCTACTATCATCACAAAACCCTCCTTTCGTTGCAGCACGACGAACAGCATCAGCTGCTCCCATAATGGCATTACGAGACCGCTGAAAGAAACCAAGAGAAGATTGAGCTTTCTCTTTTTTGGAAGCAGTTACCTTCATCTTCCCCTCTTCCTCACTCCCAAAATCAGGATATACAGAATTTTCAGGTCGATTCTCGAGCTGCCCATCAATATTGAATACTTTGATCAAATCCCTAGTGCGAGCATCCCTGCATAAAGAAACATAAAATTTAAAAAGTACTGAGCTATACACATGAACTTAATGGTTCCTGCTAGCAATTGAAAAACTACAGATCCAAGTGACAAGAGATATTGTAGACAAAAGTAATTAATTCCCATTAAGTTTATTGCAGTAATGCTGGTATATTCTGGATGATCAATTAGAAAAAGAAAGGATGATGCATAAGAAAAGCAGAAATATGACTCTCCATTTTACCATATAGCAAACGTCAGGGGACTAGCACTCCATACTCTTGCCCTTGTATGATCAGATACTAGGAATGTAACATCTGACGTTAATGTATTAGCAAATCCATTGGCCGAAACCATGTTCCTAGGGTCAATATACGATCTTTCAACTGCTAACGCAGCCATGTGCCTTTCTTCCATCTTCAAAGAAAGCGACTTCCCAAGAGCACCGTCCCAGGGCCAAACTTTAAGAGCACCTCCCTCAGACCCTGACCATATATCTCCTACACAATTGATAACCAAAGTTGTGTCATCCGCAAGGGTGTCATCATTTATTCACATTTTGAAATTGTACAAACTGTACTAACTTCGATCATACACTACTGAAGGCAGTGAAACTCTAACTCAACAACACAATTACAAGACGGACTCTATAAGCTATTTATAATGTACCAGCTACTACATGACTAAACCAGCTTGTCCGGTGGAACTAGAGGAGCCAATATACGTGTTAGCCAGTATAACAATCTGATTCAGGCCGACCAAATATCATCAAGATCACTAATTTTGTTCCTCAACCAAATTTCCACAATAAGAAACTCGATGTAACCATTCAAAATCCTTCTTCTTTCATCTTAAAAAGCTACTTAATCTAACAACAAATCTATTCCCAAACTATGTAAACAAGGAAAACAGAAACTTACAATAGAACAACACTCACCATAAGCCGAAATGGCAATGGAGAGAACCGGACCACGATGAGCTTGCCATGACAAAGCTTCTTCAATACCATGATCACCTCTCAATCTCCAACACCTAATCCTCCCATCTCTATGTCCACTCCAAACAACTCTACTACCTTCATCACCAATCATACAAACAACAGCAGCAGACCCAAACTCATTCCCTAAACTCTCCTTATACGGCGCCGTATCCTCTACCTCTAATCCCCTCCCACTTCCATACAATTCACTAAACTCCCAAACTCTCAACGCACCATCCTCACCACCAGTCCATAACTGTCTCTCAGTACTAGTCATTGTCCTCAAAAACCTCCCAATTTGAGTTTCTCTCAATGGATGAGGTCTCACATCAAGACTAGGTGGTCGATTCGGATGAACCGCTGACCTAATCGGAACTTTGAAGATCCCAGATTCACCACACTTACCAACAAATTCCGGTAACGAATCGGAGCCGTTTCCATCACCGATCCCGTCGTGATTACCGTCTTCGCTTAGTCTCCGGTCGAGAAATTGGATCATGTAATCGATACGTTTGTTGCTGTCGTCGACGGAAGGCTGAGATTCATCGTCGCCGGAGGAAGATGAAGAGGAGTAAGCTGAACGGTTGAAAAGCGTGGACGGAGTTGCGGCGGAGAAGGAAGGAGAGAAGAAGGAGAAAACGTCATCGTTTTGATCGTTTTGACGATCTTCCATGAGTATTGGACTTGAAGCTTTTACTTGGAGCAGAGAGAGACGACGAGTTTTTCGGTACAAAGCCTCTCGAGATATTTCTCTCTCAAGCTAAATCGCAGAAATGCTTGAAACGTGTTGTTTCGGATCTCTCGTTTTCTTTGTTTTTTTCAGACATTCGAAATTATTTATTTTATAACAACAAAATTTGTACTTGTAAATTGGTAAAAACAAACCTTTATAACAAAAAAAAAAGTAGATTGGTAAAAAGTAAAACTTACTGATGTCAAATTCTCTTTTTTGGATTAACAGTCCAGAAATCTGTCACAAATTCTCTGTTTTGGATTAATTTTTTTAGTTCTTAAAATCGTATGTTAATATATGTCATTTGATTCTCTGTTTTATATTACTGTTTTGGTCTAATTCTTCTTTTCCGTTGTTCCCTTTCGATTGTTCAATGTGTTGGTTTGATTTTGGTTTATGATAACTTACCTCAAAACCAAGAGAATTTGGAAGACAATTTCAACAAGCTGTTTGAACTTCATAAGGTACAAAATATCCCTCTCAGCAATCGATTACTACCTTTTTGGATGATGTGGAGGATATGGAAATCAAGGAATGCTTTCCTCTTTCAAAAGAAAAACTATGATCCTGCAAGTGAAGCAAGAAAAGGTTTCTATGAAGTTTAGGAATGGATAGATACGACTGGGATAGGTTCTGAAGTAAATCATGATTCTCTCTCGCCGTTTGGTCACTCACATGAGCATTTCCGTAGTCGGCAATGGATACCCCCTCTCCCAGAATGGGTTAAATGTAATTTTGATAGCGGCTATGTGCAGGGACGTTCATTTACAAATACTGGATGGATAGTCAGAGACAATAGTGGTTAAGTTATTCGATTTGGTTGGGCAAAACTTCAGGCAGCAAATTCGGCGATACACGCGGAGGCACTGTGATTTCTCCACGCTTTACAGATGATTTGGACTCATGGTTTCCGGTGTATTGTGTTTGAAGGAGATAACTTGGAACTAATAAAGTTGGTAAATACAATGGGAGATCACAACGAAATAGATACCCTTCTCTTTGACATTCGGTTTTGGATGGATAAACTGCCACAGATATCTTTGCGACATGTTAATTGAGAACGGAATGCAGCAGCGGATACTATCGCTAATAAGGCTTGTTCTTTAAATGGTTTGTATCAAACTTTCACAACACCACCACAATGGTTGGTTAACTATCTGTATCATCCCTTTACAATCTAATGAAAGTCTAGATGTTAAAAAAAAAAAACAAGAGAATAAAAATAAAATATTGGCTA
>Ga0041059_1002204_pt1 | contig 14818 bp, 13 predicted proteins | sample AraColnosormetaG_FD_56232 | JGI IMG/M metagenome (GOLD analysis project Ga0041059, IMG submission 56232) | Arabidopsis roots microbial communities from North Carolina, USA - Col MF nosort | ecosystem: Host-associated > Plants > Roots > Unclassified | place: USA: North Carolina | collected...
AGATTATAAAATTTTAAAATAATATGTATGAAATTGAATATAAATATTCAAATTGTGACTCAGTACTCAGTATAAAATTTTCTTAAATCTATTTTTGACCCTTTATAATATTTTTCATGTATTGAACAGTTTATATTCGTTTTTAAAAATTTAAATTATGCCATATGCGAAAAAACTCTAATTATTGTTTTATAACGATGATATTATTTTTTCGCAAAAATAGAATCATATAAAGATGAGAGGTGTAATATAATAATTAATAAAAAATTAATATGATAATTTGGATATCAAATCTAATTAGTTGATTTTAATTGATTAATTTTTTGGAAATTAATAATGTATTTTGTTTTTTAATTAAATTAGTATTTGACTTTTTAATTTTTAAAAAGATGAATTAATTTACTTTTAAAATTTTATTTCTAATGGCATACCTATGTAATTACTTACAAAAAGTAAGGTTATATTTAAAATATACTTTCCAAATAATATAGTAGGATTTTCACATCTTTTTCTGCTTTCAGGGATAATTTTTGATTAGAATTTTAGTTTTGTTGAATACAATTTTTTTAACAAGTTTTATCATATAAAAAAGTAATATGATATTTATTTTATATTTTCTTGCAAAATACATCATATTTTTCTTTAATCTATTTTTCATTGTAATAAAAAAATAATTCACATGACATTATTATTATTAAATTTATTTCTATTAAAAATTATTATTTTGCATTGTGCTTTTTAAATTGTTGATTTACATATTGAGTTATATATATGATGCATAAATTTTACTTTTGGAAGATATATTAAATCTTTACTATAATTTTTTTTAATGTAAGTATTAATACATCAAATTTATTATAATATATATTTTTTAGTTATATAATATTGTATACGTTACTATATTAATATAACTCACGCCTTGCGTGGGACTATTTCTAGTATCTTAGATATTTGGGTCAAGGTACTCGTCCACCTGTATATATTTCCATTACAAACAAATAATATCAAGTGGTCGGATTATCGTGTTGTTCAAAAGAAAACTGTGGACAAATTAATTTATACTATACGCACCTTAAACTTTTAGAATTCACTATTTAATCTTATATAATTGGTCTAGAAGAATGGTTTTTAATAAAGCAAGTAGTCAAGTACGAAGTGTGGAATGGACCTCGAGAGTGAATTTGTTAGAATCATATTGTCTAGTCTTTAAAATCGAGGGAATGATTGAGAACCAAAGCATGCAAACATGTAATGTTGCCTCTGGATTTCTATTAAATATTTATTTTCATAACTTTGGTGTGAAAAAAACATGATTTGCTGCAATCATGTTTTTGTTATTCTCATTATTTTTCTTTTTGATAAAACGATTAAAAAAAAAGATTACATAGAAGGTTGACCAGACTTTGACGCATAAGTTTGACTTAAAGAATTTGAGTCAAATGTGCAATATTATATAGCACATTTAGGGAATGAACTTGACCAGACCTTCAAAAGAATTTGATTTGGGAACTTCAGGGAATGAACGATATAATATATATCAAATGTGCAACAAACTGTATATACAAAAATAACTGTTAACATTTTAATTAATAATTAATTGATAGGGAGATAGAGAGAGAGAGATATCAAAAGTTAAAGAGAAAATAAAGATGAGTGTATTAAAGCTAACAAAAGGAGAATGGAAACAGTTTGATGTAAGAGCAATGATAGTGTCTCTAAAGTAGCCTCGAGAGCTCAGCTTTTTCCAATATTATCTCGAACCATACCAGTAATGATCTTAGTTAATTAAGATCATCAATGGAGTATTAACTGAAACAAAGTAAGATTTGGCGTTGGAGTTATTAACTATGACATAATGAGACATGATTTACAAAGCGGCGTGAAAGGTTGGACGTTAATGTTCGGACCATGCATGAACTTTGTTTAGGGTACATCATCATGGATACCTATTGTGAGTTGTCCATTAATGATGTAACCATGAAAATGTTACAGATAGGTAATATTACACATACACACTTAACACGCAATATCTATCATTTATTTTTTGGTAGTGTTACAAAGGGGAAACAAAATCTTCTTCAACTCATATATGGACAACTCCTTTAAACCCAAAAAAAAAAACAAATTAAAGAACTAGTAATTGTCTTTCAAAATGACAAAAGGTTTACTCGCAATCTCGCATCATTGAATCTGAATTTAGATACGAGCTCCCTCCTCCAAATAAAGAAAACCTATTAATTGGAGACTTTTGTTTTGCATGCAATGGTTGAGGTTGAATGCTTAATTCTCTCTAAATAAACCTACAGATTTAATTAGAACCTCAAATATAAGAGTGAAAAAGAGAAGTAGATCACTATATCTAACTAATATAACATTACGAATTAAAACACTTAGGACATGGAACAGAATTGAACATGCATGTTTGAAATTAGATACCCGGTGTCCAAACATTTTTCCATCTACATACACACATGATCATCCTCCTCTCTCTTTTTTTCTTGTTTGTTTTTCATTTTTTTTAAAGCGAACTGAATCAACAAATTAAAGAAATAAAATTACAAATAAATAAACCCATAAAAACATTTTTAATTTCTCTTCCAAATCTCCAAGTCTCCTTAAAATCAATGTTTAACGAGAGTTGAAAGCGCCAAGCAATTATCAGCCATACGGTACAAAACCCCGGCGGATTTATAAATGACGTTGACCTCCTTAGTTTCCTTCATCGAGTCGCTGCAAGTATCGTAATCCGTCAAGGCGGCGCTAAGGTTAATGTTAAGGCTAAAACCATCATTTTCCTTAATGTTTGTAAGAGCCTTTTCCAAATTATCAAACGCGCTATTGAAGTTGGACAAACAAGTCGCGACTCCTCCATCGCGTTTCAGCTCTTTCTCCGCGATTTTCTTGGCTTGCCTCGTCCGCTTCATCAACTCTTTTATGGCCACATCCGTCGCTGCATTCACATTAGTTTGACCCTTAATGGTACTTCTGCACAATGCAGGAAAATCCGACACCGTGCAGGGGTCAGCTAGAGAAATACTCAACGCTTGGCTTGAGGTAGCGGCGAGGAGGAGGAAGATTGTCACATACGGATTGATAGACATCGTGTGTATGATAGATACACGGAAACGTATATATATTGTGTATATATACACGTTCTTGTGTTTGCGATCTGAACACCGGGTGGTGGATTAGTTTTTATGGAAGAAGGAGATGAGTTTATATATGCGTATGCAATAAGATGGTTATATTTAGTATGTTTTTGAACAAGTATTTAGACTGATTTGCCACCGGTGAATTAGACTGGACATTTCTATTTTGGTATGTTTTGTTAATAATTAGGTATAATAATGGGTTATCGGTTTTCTTGTTAAATTGATTATACTGTTTTGAACTTATTTTTGTTGTTCTATTTTGGGGACGAATCTATATATTCTAAACTTATATGGAATCTGTCTTTGAAATTGAGTTGAATTTCAGTTACATTTGTACAGTGTTATGTCAGCATATATAGCTAAGATTAAGAAGGGTCTAGTATATTACTTTGACCAAATGGTAATTGATAAGATAAGAGATGGATCTTTTTGGATGAAACGGCTAACAAACAAATAATGCAAGAGTTGCGGTTTGTTGTGGTGGGTTTTGTATCAAAATTGAAGATGCGAGGACCTAATTGTACTTCTAATAACGTCATATGTAACTGTTACTGGTTGTAGCAAGTTTGGATACGAATTATGAAGTTACTAAATTCATGAAAAATGTCTTATATTACTGATCCATGTAGGGCACCATTACAACTCTTACCTGTATAATTAAATGTTACATTTATTATTTTGCTCTCATGAACAAAAAAAAATCATGTTCACAATTACTTGTGTATGTTTCTCTCTATATATACACAAGTAATTGATGGACTTCACCAAGCACTGAAACATTCCACAATCCGAGACGAACATGGAGGCATTGAGCATTAGGTCGCCTAAACCGGTGACGGGATATGCGGATTGTGGAAGTGATTGAGAGCCTGGTGAACAGCCATCGATACGTTGTAGCTGGAGTGATTTAGTGCTTAGTTGTTGTATCCCTAAAAGTTAATGGTAGATTACTCTAGGTAGGTATAAACAGCGGCAAAATGCTTAAACTAGGAGAAAGATTCATGATCATCGTTGGGATCAGAAACAGATTACATTGACAGTTTGATCAAACAAGTAAGTTATACAGATAAAAATGAATTCCTCTACATTATCTGCATCATCCTAACGCAAAGCGTTTCTCTTTTCTTATAAAAATCCAGATAAAGATTGTGTCAATATATCTGGTGTAGAAGTGTAGTCAAACGCGCTATTCCTTTACCTCATAGCGACCAAATTCCCCATGAAACCACCGCTTATCTCATAATGGCAGGCACTTGAGAAGCCAGCTTCTAGAGCAAGAGTCTCTAGCTCTTCTCCTGCCAAAGGACATTTGACATTCCAATCAGCTAATGAAAACATAGAGACTTAGTATAAGCTCTTTAATACAGCTATAAGCTTTGGATTAAAAACACACAAATATCAGCTCTGCCATATAATGAAAAGGCATATATGTCATCAACAGAGAACGAACCTGTTAGATAGCCATTGATTGAATACTTGAGATATTCATACTCCTTTGCAAGATCATAAACAGTAGCCACAGGGACAACTACATTGTCAATCATCCAGCCCTAACAAAACCAAACCACCAACCAAATTATTTCCTCGACATATAATTAGCAAATCAAACGAAACCACACATCACAGTCGATCAGTCATACAAAAACAAGTACCTGCATAAACGTAGTAACGGATTGGTTGCTCTTATTGAAATCAAGTATAGATACTCTTGAACCTAAAAACCAACAAGAGATAACTAAGCATAGCACGAGAAAAAAGCCTTGGATAAAACTCAAATATACCAAAACAAAACACCGACCTGGTTTCAAAACCCGATACATCTCCTTCATAGCTCTAAGTCTATCAACAACGTTTCGAAGACCATAACCCATCGTAACCGCATCGAATTCACAATCATCAAATGGCAAATCAATAGCATCACCTTCAATCCACCTAAACAACACATTCATAAAATCTCAGTTTTAACTCTTTCCCAAGAAATGTTAGAACAAAAAAAACAACAAGCATGATTTTACCAGTGAGCTCACTCTATACACTTGTAACAAGACCTTGCTTTAAGACTCTGTCTAGTTGCTGCAACAGCTAGTTGTTCAGATGAGAAATCCAAGCCCATCACCTATAATAATATTACCAAGTTATCAGAACAACAATTTTACAATCAAGCCAAGCTACACATTTCTAAGAACATAAACCTTGCCAGTTGAACCAACTTTCTCAGATAAGAGAAACGCTAAATCACCACTTCCACAACACAAATCAAGAACGTAATCTCCTTTTTTTGCTCTAATTGTCAAATCAAAACAAACCAAAATCAGAAAATAGAGATAATCAAAACACAGAACATAGACTGAGATGTAATACTCTTACCCACTCCATGAGACAGCCATGTTTTTCCAAATTCGATGCTGGCCTAAGCTTAAGAGATCATTCAACTACAAAAGCATATAAGAAGACGATGATTTTTGTAGTCGGGACAAGTTAGAGGAAAGGAGATAAGAGAGAGAGAAGAGATTGATGTCAAACATTATCGTAAACTGGAGCAATGCGGTTGAAGAGAATCCGGCGTTCGTTCGAGCATTTTACTACCGTTCTCCGTCGCGATCGGGAATTTACCGGGTGCTTTCCGGTGAAAGTCACAGGAGAGACGATACCGAGTAGAGCCGCCATTTTTTGGCCGTTGGTTCACACGATCATGTTGTTTTGTTCCGATTACTCGGATTGGATAAAAGTCTGGTTTCAGTTTAATATTGGGCCGATTTTAGGCCCAATAAGGATAATTTGAAACCCACCCCAAAATTTAAACAGAGATGGTTGGATTATGGGCACAAGGTTCCAATTGCTAGATAGCTAAACTTTTGGCTACAATTAGCAAAATGTACATGATGATTAAACTGTCAATAAAAGAATGTGTTTAATTTAGTGTGATTTACACAAATAACAAGATATTTTATAATTATTTTTGAAAAACACATAGTTAATAAACAAATCTAACCTATCTAAGTATTTTGTTTGTTCAACGTTTTGCCAATAAGAGGGTAAAAGCTATATCACGAGAGGTCCGGAGAAGACAAAAGAGGTTATTTTTATTCACCGATAATAATAGTTACAAAGCATTTTGACTTGTTCCTTCTACTACATGTGAGTGAGTGTAAGATCCATTTCATGTGTCGTCCATGCTTCACTCTTTCTTTCTTTTTTTCCTTTGTCGGCAAAGCAAGGCAGAATTATACATCCATCTTTTAATCAACGTTAAATAAGTACCATAAATAAATTCATTCCTCGGTAAAGAATGATCCACTAGAATCATCCATCATAGCGAAAGGCATATTCTCTGATGGCTTCCAATGACGTTTCCTTTGGTTTATAAACCAATTGTTGATTTGTTTTTGGTCTAACCCCGTTGCATCAGCTAATGCTATCTTATCTCCTTCCTGTGTACACACACATTCATACCACCCATTTATATATAAGTGTAGTGGTTAGTTATGTCGGAAAACATGCAAGTGTTGCTTTTGCTTACAGTAGGGTAAGGCCACTTATAATGGAGATTCCACCAATCAAGAAGAGCTTGTCTTGCTTCTCTTGGTAACTTTCCTTTCTTCTTCTTCTTTGAGAACTCAAGCTTTAAAGTACTAATACGGCTTCCAAATTTGCGTAGCAACCTATCTTTGAGGTCCCGGTCTTCACATCTTTGTCTCCCATCCTCTGCTACCTCATGATCACCTCCACTCAGTTCCTCGTCAGATGATATTACACCATCCTCTGTTACACCAAATTCACAAGAATTATCACTATACAAAGACATCAAAGACAGAGAATGGTTATAGGTTATAGCAAGTAAATGTAACAGAATTATCACTATTCACTACCATGAAAAAGTTTAAATGGGCTTTCTCGGCTAAAACGGCTAAGTGGCTAAAGAGGGCAAAAAAGGGAAAGAAGAAAGAGTGGTAAGGGGTAGAGAATATCGAGGACGCACACGATTGAGTGCAGCAGTCAAAAAACCGCCGCAGTGAATAGTTACCTCCATTGTCATTTGTCAGGAGAGGACTAATAGTCTTGTCCCCATGAGGAGACATCCCCCCTTAGGCCTACTAATTACCCAATCTCAATATGACACGTGTAAATACCATTTAGAGGTTGTGTGAACCCCCGGAAATAACGCTACACCTCTCATTTATGTTCTCCACGATACCCCAAAACTCAATTTCCTTTTCTCTCTCTCTTTCTTTAATGTATTTGGACATTTATATATATGCCCCAACGACTCTACTGACCCACTTACCCAGCTTCTCTGACACCAAAACTCAACCCAAAGACGATTCAAGAACATTACCTGATTTTACAATAGTTTTGCCTATGTGACAGAATATATAGTCGGACCAAGCAACCGTGCTTAGTCAAAATATTTAGTCAGTCACACAAAATACTGGACTACATAATATATACACGCAATTTCAGTCAGTTTATAAACATATATTAAAAAAAGTTAAAAGATTTCTACAACAGCCAAGGTAATTTCAGTCAATTTATAATTCACGCAATTCAGTCAGTTTTATAAACATATTATAAAAGTTAAAAGATTTCTACAGCAGCCACAGTAATTATGAAGGAAATAGAGATGTTAAATAGGCCAATAAAAATATACTAAAATGCATAAAACATGAACTGATCATATATTATAGAGACCATTACGTTCACATTACACACATATGAGTAGTTAGGGTAACAGTTTAATGGCAAAAAACGATAGTTTGTATGGTTGGGATTATTATTTACATTTTCAGCAATGCATTGACTGCTTTGAAAATAGGGTTCACTGAAGAAGGTAACATGCAAGTAGACACGTGCTAGTAGCGTGCCTCAGAGAGACATAATACGACCCACCAAGGGAACAACGCAACCAGAGGGCATGGCAAAAGAGTTGAGAAAGATAGAGAAGAAGCATAGTCGCAGTCTTATAGATGATTTGATTGTGGTGTGTAGAGAACCCTATGTCTCCTTTTTTTTTTAATAACCAAATCAAAAATAAAATCTTAGGAGAGAAAGTTGGTGGGGTCATTAGCGGAATCCACGGGAGTCCATGTGACTTTTCCACCTTTTACTTTATAACAAAAACCAAAAGAACCTCTAATTCAAGCTAATCATGCACTATGTTCCTATTCTTCTCGTTGCAGTATTCTTATCTTCTAGATCAAATATGCAAACATGTAACATTGATGATATTGCATGCAACAAGACAAATGTTGACTATAAAAGTCAATAAGAGACCATCCACTCTAAGTAGCAAGATAACCACGCATTAGAAGAAAAGAATGTGTTGCTTTTTTAGCTAGTCCAAAGAAGGGCTTTCGCTAAGTTGCATTACCGTATCACAACAACCAAGAAGTGAGAAATCAAAAGTCTATGTGATCAACTTGTATTACTAAATCAGATCAACATGAAAGAAACCAAGCATGTGATTGAACTGAGAAACTAGTAGATAACATCGCATCCCATGTGAATATTGTCTAACAATTGTAAGCTTCTTTTTTCTTTATTAGTTTATGATTTCATTCAGGTGAAAGAAAAAGATGGTTAAATAAAGCACACAACCAAAGAAAAAAAAAACAGATGAGATCATTCAAAAAGGCAAGTTGTACTTTGAACAAATTTTAAAATTATTAATCATAAACATTCGTCCATTATGGAAAACCTGCATCGATCTATTTTCAACTTTTCCAGTTGATACTCTATGCTAACTCTCGATTAGTTTATAAAGATAAGCTGATATGTTTTTATATATCAGCAGCTTTTTTCCCCCAATAAACAATATTACCAAAGTACAAGTGGAACCTGCATTTGAGATCGACCACGATAATGGAAAACTCCTGCAAAGCTGAAAAAAAGTCTACCAATCTATGGAGTTTCATTTCTTTACAGCTAACTCTTTCAGCTGGAGTTTTTCTTCTATTTTATTGTATTAAAAAAAAAACTCCTAAGGATCAGTATTTCTAGCTAACCTGATCGGTTGATTTGTTATGGCCACAATGTTTTTGCTAGTTGTAGTACAATATGTGGTCTAAAGAGATAATATCAGTAAACCACAAAGAAAGTCACTTATTTGAAGCATTTCATTCATGTATAAGCATAAAACCTAGACTTTTAAATCGCTTCAAAATTGAGTCAGTTTTGGTTTATTACTTACATATAAGTCCAACAAGACTCCAACAAGAACATGCAGATAAGAGTGGCCACTTGGCAATGATACTATTTCCGATGATCAACAAAAATCTCCCTACTCTTGTTCTCAGATCATTGAAACTTGAAATAGACCAAAGTTACGTTCTTCATAATAAATGTCGAATTCAGGATTAAATTTTTATTTCACAAAGAATGTCGTTTTGTAGACTTCTATATTAAATTTAAAATACAATTTTAACTTTATTGTTTTAACCTATTTAATTAGATAGAAAAATTATATGGTGTGTTATTAAGATATAACAGAAATTTAATCGTAAAATTATCTAAACACGCTTATTAATTCCGATCCAGAGAATCTGTGAATGAGCTTAAAGAGGAATTACAGCTAATAACTCTTATGGCTTATTGGTTATTAATAATCATCTGACCAAAAGAAGTTGAAGTCTTAGAAAAACTGGTAACCTAATAAGGTTGTTACCCATAAACAAGAGTGAAGCGACTTATGAGTTATGACTAGTACTTATACTTACTTATTGTTAAACGAGAAGTGAAGCAAAAGAAGCTCATGAAAAATCAACTACACATATTGTTAAAAAGTTATGACTAGGTTTTTCTGTCAATTGGTTTTTCACTAGAAAAAAGCAACAAGTTGAAAAAACATTCAGTACGCAACAAGCCTCTGAAACGTCAAAATCAGAATCTCTACCACAAAAGTTTATTGCTTTCTACACCATTTTCTTTCTGACAGAGAAAGAAGAGAAAAAGATATAAAGTAAAATTTGTATGATTAGCACAAAGATCAACAACAAGAAGAAGAGGAAATCCCCACCACACTCCAACACCCTAATCCCATGGCTAAAACATTAAATGAACGAGTAAAATAATTGCACAACACCTTAAACAGATCTTTGTCTCCAGAGTTTCAACGTGCCCAAAAGAAAAGCACACACAAAACAAAACCCATCAAGGGAAAAATAGCTATGGAAATGAAACTTGTAGCTAGGGTTTATCTTCTTTTTTTTCATTTTTTATCTATTTTGCTTTCTGATCACTTCAAAAGCCTAGGGTTATTCTATCAACAAGCTACCAATCATTTTTCAGAAACTGGTCATATGAATCAAAACCCTATGGAAATATCGAGGAAAGGATATTATTAATGAAAAACCACGGAAAAGATCAAAAGAAATCATTCAGAACTAACCACAAAATAGAACCACTAAAAGACCGAACCAGAGAGGGATAATTTAAGACATACCAGAAACTCCCCTGGCAGACTCGACACCAGTACATAGGTTCCGTAGCTGCATCTCAATCTTGTTCAAGAAACACGTTGCCTCGTCAAACGGTCTTGCTAGATCCGATTTGTATTTCACTAATATATCGCAGTACGTTTCCTGATAATAAATTATCTTCTTAAGTACAAAAATTTCCAAAAAAAAATATTTTAACAAAAATAAAAATCCGAAAAAAAATCGAGGGAAAAAAAGAGAGAGACCATAAATTCATCAAGCTCAGGATCAGCTCCAAAGCAAGAAGAAGGAACAACCTCTTGCTTATAAACATCACTCTCCCGTTGAATCTCCTCTAGTAAACACGCTATCTCCGGTGGTGCTCCGACCTGTTTCTAAATTATGAAATTGTTAAACCATAAAATTATAAAAAAAACAATCAAATATCAAAGCTTCTCAATCTTATCTTTATCTTTAAAAAGTAAAACCTAGATTTTATCTAAGTGATAAAAAAAGAAAGAGTTAACGATCACCTTTTGGCAATCGATGTAAGCTTGAAGTAAGCGAGGATACGAAGGATGACAAGCGATTTTAGCTTTGATGACAGTTAGAGAAACGTTATCATCATTTCTTCGGATCTCCGGAGCGATCGAAGCCGCCTCCGACGACAAAGCGGAGACGGCTACTGAGAGTAGCTCGTCGGATCCGAAAACATCAGAGACACGATTTTCACCGGCGGAGGAACATAGCAAAGCTTGGTAATCGGAAGGAAACATGAGACTCTCCGGTGACATCATCAGAACCGACTTATCTGAATAATCACCGGCCGAATGGAAATTGTACATTCCATCCATAAGTATAAGATCTCCGGTAAGAACTCCTCCGTCTTCTAAATCGCTTTCTTGAATTGTCTTCTTGCAAAATCAAGAATCGATGAAGAAGAATAATATGAAACCGCTTATAACAAACTTTTTGGTTCTTGAAAATATTTATTTCTATGGGAGTGTGTAGAGAGAGAGAGAGGCTCGAGGGATCTTAATTTATTTTCTTTTGGAAGAAAAAAGATATGAAAGTTAACGGAGAAGAAAAATAAAATGATAATTACGAAAAAGGACATATGCTAAAAGGCTCAATGGAGCTTCAGGCTTCATAGGTCGAGATAAGGCCTTCCTAACATATATATCTAAGAAAGGTCCAAGGCTGTGTTATGATAGAATTTGCATGATCATGAGATTTTTAATATCAATGAAACATGGCGAGAAACAAAATTATATATTATTGAAAACGAAATGGAAAAAACGGAAAAAGTGTGATTATTTACCAGCATACTATGTCAGTTTATTTGAACTCTTTTTTTTCTCATCGACAATACACTTAGATGGTAACATAACTACTAGTACATATAACCACTAAACTACACGCAACTTATTTGAAAGCTCTGTGTAATTTTCTTTTCAAAAAGTATAGTTGATGACTTGATGTATATATTATAGGACCTATAGAAACAAATTGAGCATCTAACATAATGATTTGTATCAGTATCGGCATTGTATCGTTATCTTCATTCAAATATGATAATATGCATGTGTGAGCTGTAGACAGTTAAAAAAATAATCCCCAATGTATATATATTTTCGAAAAACTTTGTAGAAAATATATTTTTATTATGATCCTAAGAACATATATAGATACACCTACATAAATCGTTTATTTGATTGCAAATAGTGAAACAAGGTGAAAATGTTAAACAACAAGTGGAAAACCGAACAGAAGAAAGAAAACAAATGAAGTCGCATATCAGAAGATAATATAGTACTAATGATATTGAATCGAGTCAATTAGAAATAGATATTAGTTCAGTATATGAGAGATGTTTTGGGTATGTTGAATCGAATATATCAAACTGGAAAAACAAGAACTGGTTACAAACAACTAGTGAGCTGATACATACATATATATAGTTAAAGAGCGGTATTATTTTAATACTTGTCACTGTAAATTTGTTGCTAGATACAGAACAAAATTATCGAACACGACTACTAACAAAATGATAATCAACACATATATATTCAAATGATGGTATGAAATAAATCAAATGTGAAGAATATATGGATATGATAAGTGATTCTTAGTACCTACTACGTAGTAAGAAATTTTTTACCAACTCGGATGTTGGACACTTCGATTGTACGGGATGAAATGGGTTTCGAGAAGCGAAGGTCCGTTCCTAGATAGTAGATAAGAAGGCCCTAATGGAAAATCGTCTAATTAAGATTAAATTAGTATATAGTATCAGCTAGTGTTTACTTTAGAATAGTTCTGTATAAAGCAAGTTTGTGGATAAAACTAAGAATAAAATAAACGCTGGTCTAGGCGTATAGGAGCTGCAAAATCAATGGTCTTAGCTAATTTATGATTTATGAAATTTATGCCAAAATTGATGATGCTGATATTCATGATGACTTTAGCTTATGAAAATGAACTATGTAATTTATTCACAAAAATAGACATAAGCATAATTTGGTATATTTAATGATTTTACATATGTATTAAGTTTGAAATTATGAAATTGGCCGTAATTTAAAGAGAGTATCAAGAAAAAAACGAGCACTTTAACCAAAAAGAAAATAGAACGAGAGCATCTATAATATTTCGAATGGAACTATTCTTTTAGTTTTGTCGACAGCTTTTTACGTCTATCATATAATTTTCAATCAAGAAAGTGGCATGTTCTTTCATACTACTTTAATATAAACTTTGTTTCTGTTTTTATTTTTTTTCTCAAAGACTAGAGAAAGTCATTTTCATCTTAAAGGTACTTGCAAACTATTGGTTGCTCTAAATCACCTAACGTATCATAAATAATCAAGGGGAAATTAAGTTAAAGAAAGGAGACTTGAAATTAGATAAATATGAAGTCACAAAAGCGAAAACAATATATATATCACAAACGAGTTTGCCTTCTTATTATTGGCAAAGATCAGACGAAAATATGTTATTTATTTATTTAACATATTATTTGTTCACATATGCATATTCTTGGTGAGAAAAAACAATACAAATTTTTTCTGGAGACACAATCAAAATGTTCAATATTTTCTTTCTCTGGTTATCCATGCGATGCGCCACTTGGATGCTGATGTTGAGTATTGAGCTCAGGAAACTACGTGCGATGTTATATTCATTTTCCATCAACATATCTAGGCTTTGTGATTTGATAGATTCTTTTCATTTTTCTGTACCTATCTCCCTACCTATCTATATAATTGCAATAATCTATCACCAAATAATGTAAGACGACATAAATATATGTAACCCAATTATAAAGTTCGTCTACGTATTATACATGCAGCTAAAGTACTGAATTTATAATTCGGCTCGTGGTCCATTCTAATTGTGACCTAGGATCCAACAAATAAATTATTGAGGAAATTTACTAAGCCTCTCAACCATTTTTTAATAACTATGGAATTTTTCCAAACTAATCTCCAACGTTCATAGTGACCAGCCATGATTTTTTAGCCAATATTTATAGATTTGCAACCATATTTAATGAGTTTAGTGCTTCGAAACCTTGTTTCCATAATGTAAATCATCAACGGAAAAACAATAACAAGATTTATAAACCAATATTTTATCAAATATGTTCCTCTATTTTCTCTATTAAAAAAAAGTGTTAAAAGGGTCTTTTCGTTGATGGACAGGTTGATTGACCCATCCATTTTCGGGCCATGTTTGTTCGAAAATTATCTGACACAAAGTTACGGTTTCGTATGAATCCATATAAAAAACAAACACAGCTTTGGTCCCTCCATCCCATTCCCTTGGATCCCGACCGTTGATCCTCACCCAACTTTTATAAAATGTTAGGATTACTAGTTTATACCCATACCATCATCAGCTTGAACCACTTGTTAGTTGTTACACTTTTAATATTTGAATTGATAGTTATATCTGGTTATAGGTTTATAGCCGAGTAGCCGACTAGTCAAGTGTTTTACATCAAATAAAGGAGTGATCTAGGTTAGGTATATCGGTATTTAACCTGTTAATTTTAGAATTTTTATATTTATGTGGGTATTGTTTTGCAAAAACCCTTGATATCTTAGTTTTGGAATATGATGCATAACAAATAATCGATATTATTCCAGCAATGTTTGTAAGATATATAATTGATATGATTCGAGCAATGGTTGTATATGCCCATTCATAACTAATAAGAATCTGTTTTTTTTTTTTTTTTTTGATAAAACT
>Ga0041059_1002205_pt1 | contig 14808 bp, 13 predicted proteins | sample AraColnosormetaG_FD_56232 | JGI IMG/M metagenome (GOLD analysis project Ga0041059, IMG submission 56232) | Arabidopsis roots microbial communities from North Carolina, USA - Col MF nosort | ecosystem: Host-associated > Plants > Roots > Unclassified | place: USA: North Carolina | collected...
TTCGGGGGGGGGGGGAAGTTTTTTCGGACTCCAACGCTTCATATGCTGCTTGTGCCTGCTCGATTGTTGTGACATCAACTTCGTGAATTTCCCCCGATGCGTACTTGGCAGCCAAAAGTCTTCCCAGAGCTTTGCATGCCTTGGTGGCGTGACCATTCATTTTGTGAATATCACAATAAGCGTTTGGGTCTCTGATCCATTTCTTACTCGGAAATGCCCCGTTGTTGCCCTTCGGAGAGAAAGGCGGTTTAGATGGAGAAGCTTTTGGAGAGGCCTTTGGCGACTCTTTTTTACCGAGAAAGTTCCTTCTGCGGGTTTTTGGAGTTCGGCCGTTTTTTTTGAAATAGGGGGAGGAGAAGACTTTGGTGTAGCATTAAAATTTTTAGCTAGAAGAGCTCGCTCCTCTTTAGCAGTTATCCAGTTCGTTGCTCGATGGAGAGCATCTTGAATTGTTTCGGGTCAGTTTACTGTTAACGCCTTGCGGAAACGCGATTCATGCCCCAATCCATTTTTTAAGGCGGACTGAGCGGCTGAGTCGGATAGATTAGGCACTTGGACCATAATTTCCTTGAACGCAGTGATGTATGTCTGAAGTGGCTCGTCAGACTGAGAGAGGTTCCAAAGCTGGGCCTCACTGACGTCATTTTTGATGAAGTATCCATATTGTTTAATGAAAGTGGTGGAGAGCTGTTTGAAGTAGTCGATTGAACCTTCTTCTACCTAGGTAAACCAGGTGAGAGCTGGTCCTGACAAGTTTTCTGAAAAGAGCTTGCACAGTCCAGCGTCTTCTTCATGCGGCTCGAGAGGTACCCGTCCGGCAATAACCTGAAAAGAGGTCAAGTGCTCCTTAGGATCTCCCTTGTCGTTGTAGCTCGGGAGCTTAAAATCTCGGAAGTCACGAATGCGAAGTCTCGAGATCCTTGGAGTGAACAGAGTCCTGCGGGTTGTTTCGATTACTCTATCAACCTCGGGGGCCGCGGTGGTAGGTCGATAAACCTTTGTATTCATGGCCCAAATTTGGTCTTTGAGAATCTGAAGCTCATTGCTGACAACATCAGGCTCCTAGGGGATTCTGAGGTCGGGTGCTTGAGAGAGGGCTCCCCTCGAAACAATGATGGAGTCCGGGCGGCAACTCCATCCACATGAATGTCGGGATTTGTCGGGGTAGTCAGAACAACCTGGTTTTGGTTCGAGGTGGTTCCAATTTCGATTGGAGAGACGCGAGGCAACTGAGGTGGCGGAGTCTGCTGATTTGCCCCCGCCTGCGAAGTTTGGATGCTTGGACTAATGCCTCCTTGAAAATCGAGGCGTGCTCGAACTCAGCGGTGCGCGATACTCCGGCGGACAGAAAGTCAACTCGATCCGTGTATGCGTTGTGAGCTGTCATGATTTAAGAATGACTGTCGGTGAGCGCTGCGAGCTGCCGCCGCACTGCTCCTGAAAAGAAACGAACTTATCAGATAAAGAAGTTATTGCGGTCTGCTGTCGCTCCGTCTTGTCGGAGAGCTCCTGAAGCAGCTTCTTGATATCGTCAAGGGTGGAGGCTTGGTCGTCGGAACTTTGGTTGTCGTCAGTGCTCATGATGATTTAACCGAAGCTCTGAAGTAAAAGATTTAAATGCCCTCCTTCTAGTGCTAAATTGTGGATGTCGGAATCCGCAATTAGGAATTTGTGGATGTTGCGAGGACCTTAAACCTTGTTAGTCGAGCTAAGACTAAATCGGATAATATTTCAGTTAATCGGAATTCTTTTGTATATTAATTTTTCTGTCCCCTTTACAAATTTCGATCTCGCTCTATTTATACAACAAGACCTAATAATTGCGAAGTAAATGAATACAATAATCACGCCGCGAATCATGCCTCATCAATGCTTACGTTTCGTATCAATACTTCGCGCATTCACGTCGCCTCATTTATTTCCTTGATTCTCCGTTACGTAACGCTCAAAATACTTTCACACAGGCCGGGCCTCGAATGGGCCCTCGAACCCCACTTCGCTATTGACAGACTCAGGCCCATTTCCAGGTCTAGAACTTCGAGCCCATTGATTGATGATGATGGATCTCGGGTCGGGGCAAACAGACGAGATCTGACATCCACAGTCACTATTAGGATATAATTGTTGATCGATAATTGAGTTTAGGATGTCTAGTAATTATGTATGTTAAGTCAAAGTGTGTGTTTGGTTAAAGAGTCGTGTCTGTTATGTTTAGGCAGTTATGTCTTAAGGGACACAAGAAAAAAGAGTTGCATCTCTTAACTTTCAAACCCGATTGAAGTCTATTTAAACATAAGTTGTATTACTGAAACACAAGTTGTTCAGTTTGTCTTTTCTATTGAATAAAATAGAAGTTTCTTTTGATTCAAGTTACTTATTGATTGATTTTCTCTCTGTTTTACTTTGTTTCTGTTTTGAGACTTAAGTTTCTAACATGGTATCAGAGCTCTATTGATTCAAGGGCCAATCCGAGTACAAAGACAAGAAAAATTCAGACAAAAGTTCTATTAAAAACCTGAGATCATGGATGCAACAATAAATCAAGTGATTCCCATATTCGATGGGGATAATTATTCTTTCTGGCGGATTAAGATGAAGACCATCTTAAGAACACAGAAGTTGTGGAAAGTGGTGGAGTCTAGTGTTCGAAGTATGCTGATGCAACGATATCACAGTACATAAGCCGTTCAATTGAAAACCAAATGGGAGGATTCATCATCAAAGGATTTGATGGCGCTGCAACTCTTGCAAACTGCCGTCACGGATCAGATTTTTCCTCGGATAGCACCAGCAGCCACATCAAAGGATGTTTGGAATGCATTGGAGTCATAATTTGAAGGTTCTCCAGAAGTACGCTTGATCAACTTGCAGTCGTTTAGGAGGGATTATGAAAACTTAAAGATGAATGAAGGAGACATCATCAAGTTTTTCACTAACAAGTTAATTGATTTGGCAAATCAGTTAAGAGTTCATGGAGAAGAGAAGACAGGTTATCAAATTGTTCAGAAGGTCCTTATTTCTCTTCCCGAAAGATTTGACAGCATAGTGCTGTAATGGAGCAAACGAAGGATCTGACATCGTTGCCGGTAACAGAGTTGATAGGAACTCTGAAGGCACATGAAAAGTGTGTGTCGTCTCGTAATGAAAGCATGACCGAAGGAGCATTGCATGTTTTATCACGAGAAGGAAAAGTCGTTGTACGACGAGGAGAAATGAAGAGTAATTGGCGTGACAACAAAGGCAAAAAATGGTGTGGATTTTGTAAGAAGGAAAACCACATGGAATCGAATTGCTGGAGAAAGCCAAAGACGGATCCCAGCAAAGATTCAAAGGAAAGTTAAAACTGTGGCCAGGTTGGACATTTTCAAGAGAGAGTCGTTCAAAGAAGTATGAACGGGCACATATGAGCGTTGAAGATGAAGAAATTGAAGATCATATGCTATTTAGTGCAACAGAAGATGCATCGACAATCACCAAAGAAGATGTGTGGTCAGTGGTTGCACAAATCATATTGACGAGAGAAGAGAGATACTTCTCAAAACTTGATAAAAGCATCAAGGTTCCAATCAAAGTTGGAAACAGAGAAGTCGTTATGATTGCCGGTAAAGGAGACATTACGGTCTGCACAAGCTTCAGAAAGAAAGTGATAAGGAATGTATTTTTGGTGTCGGGACTAGAGAAGAATCTGCTCAGTGTTCCGCAAATTATATCTGTCGGATATAGTGTTTTGTTTGAGAACAAGTGTTGCACCAACTTGGATCGTACGGGAAAGAAGATCATGGAAATACAGAGGGTAAATAAAAGTTTTCCAATCAGATGGAATTCTTCACAAGAAAGTGAGTTGGTGACTAGTGAAGAGGAAGGAATGGAGTTATGGCATCGAAGACTAGGCCATGTGGGGAATTCAAGGATGGAACAAATGCACAACAAGAAGATGGTAGATGGTTTTCCAAATTTCCATGTAAACAAAGAAATATGTGGAGTATGCAAACTTGGAAAGCAAGTACGAGAAGCGTTTCCAACGGAGTCTCAAACAAAGACAAAGGAGAAACTTGAAATTGTTCATACCAATGTTTGTGGCCCAATGCAAACAGAGTCTCTTAATGGAAGCATATACTTCTTGTTGTTAGTAGATGACTATACTCATATGGCGTGGATATACTTTCTTAAACAAAAGTCTGAAGTTTTTTCAGTGTTTAAGAAGTCCAAGGCCTTGGTGGAGACGCAGTCGGGTAAAAAGATCAAAAGGCTTCGATCTGATGGTGGTGGTGAATTTACTTCAAGCGGATTCAATGAGTTTTGTGATCAAGAAGGGATCGAGAGACAAGTAACTGTGCCATATACTCACCGCAGCAAAATGGTGTTACAAAACGTATGAACTGATCCTTGATGGAGATGGCACGAACCTTGCTTGTTGACCAAGGTCTTCCTCACAAGCTATGGATAGAGGCATTATATATGTCAAATTATCTGCAAAATCCTTTCCCTACAAAGGCAATAGAAGATGATGTCACACCGATCGAAAAGTGGAGTGGTCATAAACCAACAGTTGAACACTTGAAGGTTTTTGGGAGTATATGTTACATACATATACCGAAGGAGAAGAGAAGGAAGCTAGACGAAAAGGCAATGAGAGTAATTTTCATTGGCTACAGCAACAAATCCAAGGGATATAGAGTACTCCTACTTGATAAGGAGAGAGTTGAGATATCTAGAGATGTGGCGTTTGAAGAAGGAAATAAGTGGGATTGGGTAAGACAAGTTGAAGTCAAGAAGAACTGCAGTACACCCACAAGTGTTTCTCAATCACAAGAAGAACAAAGTCAAAGCATCTCAAGTTCGGTTTTGTCTCAGCTTCATGATGAAGATATCAGTCAAGTAGGAGAAAAATCGTCGACACCACCAAAGAAATACAAGACAATGGTTATGGAGATTGCTCCAATGGTGGATCTCGACGAAACAGAAGCATGTTTTGTAGTCTCTGAAGAACCTCATTCCTACGGTGACACATGGGTAGTTAAAGAATGGCGAGATGCTATAATTAAGAAATCGAGATGATTGACAAAAACAGAACGTGGTCACTCATGGAGAAACCAGAAAATAAAAACGTCATTAGCGTGAAGTGGATATATCGTATGCAAACTGATGCAAATGGAGTTCCATTCAAGTATAAAGCAAGGTTGGTCGCAAGTGGGTTTTCTCAAGAATATGGTGTTGATTATCTAGAGACATTTGCACCCGTCTCAAGACATGACACAATTCGAGTCGTTCTTGCTCTAGCAGCACAAATGAAGTGGAAGCTTTATCAAATGGATGTAAAGTCGGCATTTCTAAATGGAGAACTAAAAGAGGAGATTTATGTCGCACAACCACCTGGATTCATCGTTAAAGGCGAAGAAGAAAATGTTCTAAGGCTAAGAAAAGCCTTATATGGCTTAAAGCAAACCCCTCAGGCTTCGTATGAGAAAATCAACATTCAAAAAATCGCTAGGCGCTAGTTGGACGCTCGAGATGGGCCTAGCGCCTAGCGAAATAATCAGAGATTTAACGGGATTTACTCAGGATTAGTTTTTCGAGCAATTTTAATATTTTTTAAATATTTCTAGTGTGATGATAAAAAAGTATTTTAAAATTTATAAATAATTTTGCAAAATTATTTCATATCAAATTGACATTCATCCTAAATACATATTCAAAATACAAATTAAAGTTCCAACATGATATACAAAAAATAGTATCGTCTTGATCTTGAGACACACAAAAAACAGAGAAATGTCACAAAACAGAGTGAAGACTACTTCTTCCTCGTTTGATTTCTTCAATGATCAAGTAATTAGCATATGTTGGACTTCTTGTTTAGTTAGGACTTCTTGATTATCTGCAAATGATCAAACGTCAAACAATTGATCAAATGTCAAACAATTGATCAAACGTCAGACAATTCATCAAGTATTCAAACAAAGGACAATAGAAAGTAGAAACAGCAAGATAGATATTCAAACTATCACTGTAGAAAACAACAAGTAATCAACACTACAAGAAATATGGGTATTGATAGCACAAAAGTATAGCGTAATTTTCGTAAATGCTATAATAGATTTTTTTCTGGAAATGAGACTATATAAAAGCTGTTTTAAAATGCTAAACCGAAATATATCTATGCGGGAAGCTAAAAATCAGTTTTCCGCCAACACTTAAGCCTAAAAATCAATTAAGCGCCATTAAAAAAAATAATTCCCCAACACTTAGAACAAAAAAACTTTTGTGAAACTCAAAAGTCAGAAAACACATAGATCAGTTCTTCGAGCTCTCCGCCGACTAGCTCTCCGCCGACGAGCTCTCCGGATTCATCGACTAGCTCTCCGCCGAGTTCCTCGTCGCATCCGCATCTGACAATCTTCAGCCCCAACCCAATATCGGTATGAATATTTACCCGACGATGTCTGTTAATTCGATTCTCAATTAGGGTTCATCCAATTTACAATTTCCGGTCCTTTGCAATTAGGGTTCTTTGGATTTAGGGTATGAATAAGGGATGTTTGCTAATTTCAGTTCTATGTATTTCAGATCTTGCTAAGGACATATCTAATTCAACGCTTTCTTTCAAAGGTTTGTCTAAGACTTGTGTTAGATTTCTTATCTCTTTGATTTAGTAAACAAAAACTTTAGTGCGAATGTGATTGTTTCTTGTGTGTTACTGTCTGATTCATGCTTATACATGTTCATTGTCTTTTCTTTCTTATACCTGTAAACAACGCTTGTCTGATTCATTTTCTTTCTTATACATGTTATGTGTTGCTGTCTGATTCATGCTTGTTTTGGGATACTGTTTGAACGGTTCGAAATAAGGGTAACATATAAAAATGCTCGATAAGTCATGGGTTAATCTCTGCAGGTATGTCTTTTAAGATATATAAGTTATATAGTGTGAGTGGTTTATGTGTTTCTTACTTACTTAATCCTCGTTTACTTGCCATGTACTGAAGAATTGACCCTGCCTATGAGAATGGTGCATTGAAATTTGTAAATGAGGTTACTGCTGCGTCAGGAGGAACTAGGTTGGTAATATGCCCATGTACAGACTGTTGGAATGTAGATCGTCATTTAGGCAGTGAAGTAGTGTATCATCTAGTTACTAGCTACTAGTAAATTAATAGTAGCAACGAAATATTGTTACGAAAGAAAATATTATGATGCATAACATATGCTACTATATACAATAATATAGCAAACATCCAATGCTATATAAATTATAAATAGCGAAAAATTGTGCTACCAGAAAATCATTAATATCAAAATAAAGACGCTATTATATAGGGACATTTAATAGCTTGGTCAAAAAACGCTATTATATATGACAAGTCTAAGATAGCTCAGGCAAAGACAGCGATTATGAATCCGCCATCTAAACGATATTGTAGCGTTTTCGGTGTGTTAAGAGTGCCCATATTTCTTGTAGTGAAAACAACAATAAAAACAAACCTTAGTAACCCATTTGGTGTGCCACACAAAACTCAGGATTTTCATAAAACACGTCAGGTTCAAATTCAATGTGAAGCATTACTTCATATTCATCCTCAGATTCAAAATCATCATCATAAAGCTCTCTTACCCTTGGAGATTGGGTATTAGGTACGACACCAACATCAGTAGCTTGGTCTTCTTGATGTTGTTCCACAATCCAATCTTCGACGGTTTCTTCATTACCATCATCTATAATCACATCTATTGCTTTTTCTTTAATTTTTTTGTGCTTGTTAAAAAGTCTTGCATTAAATTGGACATAAACAAGGCTGTTTAGATGATTGACATCTAATCTATTCCTTTTCTTAGTGTGGATCTGCAATTCAAGAAGAGATATTAAAACAGGAGCTGGAACATAAATAGTTATACAAAAACAGAGATTAAAATGTTGAAATAAGCACTAAGAACACAGATTTAAAGACCAACTGCTTCAAAACTGCTCCAAGTTCTTTCACAACAAGAAGAGCTAGAGGTCAATGCAAGGATTCTTGTTGCTAGCTTTTGCAATGTAGGTACATGACATCCATATGTTGTCCACCAATTCCCTAAATTTACAATATAAGATATCTCATAGAAGAACAGATCTTATACAAAGACATAAATATCAAACAAGAACAATTAAATTCAATTAAGAAGACAAACCTGGATCAAATGCTTCATCATTTTGTTCACATCCTCTTAATTCAATTGAAAAATTCTCCGAGAATTGACGCATACTTTCTCCAACATGGTTTTCAAAGAAACATGAATGATGCAGCTCGATTTCTATGTGATGAAGAAAGACAAAGATATTCTGGTCGTGAGTCTGTACGTTGATGATATCATAGTCACCGGCAACAATACGCAACTCATCGACAAATTCAAAGAAGAAATGAAGATGGAGTTTGAGATGACAGACATGGAAATGTTAAATTACTTTCTGGGCATGGAGATAATTCAAGATGAACAAGGAGTCTTTCTTTCACAAGAAAAATGCGCATGTAAACTTAGTGAGAAGTTTGATATGAAATGAAGCAAAAGTGTAAGCACACCACTTACACCACACGGCAAGGACCTTGAAAATAGTGAAGAATATGGTGAGCCAACAAAATATCGAAGCATTATTGGTGGATTACTATATCTATGTGCATCAAGACCAGATCTGATGTTTGCAAGTTCGTATCTCTCACGATACATGTCGAGGCCGCTTAATAAGCACAATCAGAAAGCTAAGAGGGTTCTAAGGTACGTCAATGGTACGTCTCGCTATGGCGTTCAGTTTTTAAGTGTCAAAAATCCTGAGTTGCACGAATATTGAGATAGTGATTGGGGAGGTTCAAATGAAGACAAGAAGAGCACATCCGGGTACGTCTTCTCTCTAGGATCTACAATGTTTTGTTGGCAATCAAGCAAACAACAAACAGTGGTGCAATCAACAGTGGAAGCAGAGTATATCGCAATTTGTGCAGCAGCAAATCAAGCAATTTGGTTACAAAGACTTCCGGAGGACATTGGTTTTGATTCTCAAGAAGGAGTTCCAATTTACTGCGACAACAAGTCGGCAATTGCTATTGGGAAGAATCCAGTACAACATTGAAGAACAAAGGATATTGAGATCAAGTACCATTTCGTTCAAGAAGCAGAACACAAAGGTCTTATCAAACTCAAGTATTGTGAAGGTAAAGTTTAACTTGCTCACTTGCTTACCAAAGCACTTAACAACAAAAGGTTTGAAGAAGTAAGGAGGAGACTTGGAGTGAGACCAAAACTCAATTAAGGAGGAGTGTTGATCGATAATTCAGCTTAGGATGTCTAGTAATTATGTATGTTAAGTCAAAGGTGTGTGTTTGGTTAAAGAGTCGTGTCTGTTATGTTTAGGCAGTTATGTCTTAAGGGACACAAGAAAGAAGAGTTGCATCTCTTAACTTTCAAACCCGATTGAAGTCTATTTAAACATAAGTTGTATTACCGAAACACAAGTTGTTCATTTTGTCTTTTCTATTGAATAAAACAGAAGTTCCTTGTCATTCAAGTTACGTATTGATCACGATCAATATGAAGTTGATTTTCTCTCTGTTTTACTCTGTTTCTGTTTTGGAGACTTAAGTTTCTAACAATAACTATGTGTATGAATTCAGGGTAACATTGGTAGTATTAAGATACAACTAAATATATGATTTGTGGGTAATACTGTCATTACTAGGATGTAATTGTGTGTATGAATTCAGGGTAACATTGGTAGTAATAAGATACAAATAAGTGTATGATATCTTGGTAATATTGTCATCACTAGGATATAACTATGTGTATGAATTCAGGGTAGCATGGGTAGTAATAGGATACAACTATGGCCCACATCTCCGTCCAATAATACTTTGTAACCAATTCATGTAATTCCATACCTCGAGTTCTTGCTGTATCTCTCTCGAAGGAAATGAAAGCGACTAATGCGTGAATACAAAGATACTTTTGGATATCGAACACCTTGCAACTGCATGTTTTCAAGAGCAAGTTGACCAAAAATCTATCCCTTCATCTCCCGTGACATTGTATTCAAGCTGAATGTGTTTAGCTCCGTCACTTTTAGTTTCTCCGGGTCAACCTATAAATCATGCAAGTAGTTCTCCACTAAAGGCACGAAGTTATTGTAAGCAGATCATGACGCGACGTCTTTTCGATGTTCAATATTCCGAATATTTGAAGCTCGTATACGTCAATCACAATTTTCTTTAGAACATGTTAGGACATACCGCTCCTTATCAGACTTTTTAAAAACATAACCAAAACTGTTAGCAAATACACATTTGTCCACCACTTCCTGCAATACCGTCTTGCTTGGAAATTCTTTTCGTAAATTCAAACCAATACCGTCTTCCCATTCTTTTATCAACTGACCAGATTTTACAACAGGCGGTGACTCAACGTATTCATCACTCCTATCATCACATTCATCACGTTATCCAATCTCAGGATCTTGAGTATCATCAACCTCCACTATTGCCTCATTTGGTTCTTTTCCTTGTTCCTCACATTCGCCCATCACGATGGCAGCATCATCTCTCATTTCATCCTCATTTGAATCAAGTTTAGCATATTTCTTACCAACATAACTTTTATTGAGGAGCTCCACTCTCGACAGTTGCTCGGGCAATTCTGATGGAGTGATGACGTCCACATTAGAAACATATCTACAGTTATTTCTACCTGAAGATATATAGACACCGACATCCCCATCATCACTAATGTAAATCTCTTAAGTTGGTCTTAACAACACTGCATTGTACTTCATTTGCAATTTAACCTTATTTTCATCTAATCCAAGCTTCGTGCATATCCTACCTTCTAACATGGAGAGAGTTATCTTATCCTCTGATGTATTCATCATCAAGCTATATATTCGACCTTTCCATTTAAAATATATGATTATGTTCTCCATCATTGTATCCTGCAAAAATAGTACAAAAACTCTGGTAGTTATAGCACTAAAAGAATACAGCCGATTTGCGAAGCAAATATTTCTCGCAATATTGCGACAAATTTGTGAGTCATTTGCAAGACGAGTACCATACCTCGCCAATCACTCGCAACATTGCGAGAAAATTTTCTCTCGCAAATCAACTGTATTCTTTTGCGAGGGAAACAAAAACTTACTACAAAAAGCAATCTATTTACTACAAAAAAAAAAAAATCTTAACAAAAACTTTTTCTTACAAAAAAAAAATTGTTGGGGTGGAGAGCATCATGAGATATATACATTGCGAAGATGGATGTACAGTCATAGAGATCAGGCGAGCGATGATGTGACGAGACAGTTTTATGAAGGATTGCGCGGATTTATGTTTCAAGAGACAAACCAACCATTGTCTTCTTGTAACCGCTGATTCATGAATTGAAGAATTTGTGCTATGAAGGTGTTCATATGTTTGATTACTAGAGTAAACAAAATTTCAATATGCGGGCAGTATTAATGTGGACGATTAGTGACTTCTTTGCATATGAAATGTTATCGGGGTGGAGAACGTACGAAAGATTATCGTGTCCTTATCGTATGAATCTTACCGATTCATTTCAGCTAAAGAATAGAAGAAAATCATGTTGTTTTGATTGTCACTGTCGATTTCTTCCCATGCATCATCCGTATCGTCAAAACAATAAGTTGCTTAAGACGAATAAAGTTGTCCACATTTTCCTACAATCATATGTTCCGGTAATAATTTGCTCGAACAAATCGATTATTATGGTGCTCAAGAAACAAGTAAAAGTGGGATAATTGGCACACTCTAGAGAACATGCCAGATGGATATACTAGCACTCACAATTGGCACAAACAAAGTATCTTCTGGCAACTCCCATATTGGAAGGATCTTCTCTTGCGGCAAAACTTTGATGTGATGCACATCGAAATTTTTTTTTCCGATAATTACATGAATACGCTTTTGAATGTGCAGGACAAAATAAAAAATAGTTTAAAATCAAGGTTGGACTTGGCAGAAATATGCAATAGACTTTACTTGCATATTCACGAGATGGCAAATTACCGGTTGCAAAGTTTTGATTGTCTCCTGAGGCAAAGAAGGCGTTCGAGTGGGTTACTACAACAGAAGTTAAGTTTCCAGATGGATATGTGTCAAAAAATTTAAGATGCGTCGAGCAAGGTCAAAACATTTCTGGCATGAAAAGACACGATTGTCATGTATTCATGCAACGGTTACTGTCATTTGTGTTACTTGAGTTGCTATCAACAAATATTCATGAAGCAATTGCAGGTAACAATTACATTTATAATTGAATATATATTTTTAACTAAATTATATACGTATGTTTCATTTCTCCCTTGTAACGTTACTTACATTGATAATTTAATATGTTTATGTATGGCTGGCATTAGAGCATTTTTTAGGGACCTTTGTACAAGAACATTGACACCTGATGGCATACAACAATTACACGATAATATCCCGGTGTTGATCTGTAACTTGGAGAAAATATTCCCTCCTGCCTTTTTTGACGTGATGAAACATTTACCAATTCATCTACCACATGAACCATCTCTTGGTGGGATAGTGCAATTCCGATGGATATATCCTTTTGAGCGCTCTATGAAGGCTCTTAAAGGAAATACTAAAAATATTCCTTTTACTAAATCCAGTCATGTTTTACATCCCTATAGTCATTCCCTAATTATAATTTAGAGGTATTCATACCCTCCTCTTCTTAAGGTAAATCTAGATTTGGGATAAAAGACATGTAATATATAAATGCCTTAGCATGTGTCATGTAAGGTAATGAAAGAATTAGATTACTTTTTTGAGGCCTCAAGCGTAGTGTATTGGACAGATTATGAAAAAGGATATTGGGTTTTATACATGAATCACAGACTACTACGATTTTCCAAACAATAACCAACTTCTTAAGGTAAACACGGATTTTGGATAAAAAACATGCAATATATAAATGCCTTAGCATGTGTCATGTAAGGTAATAAAAGAAATAAATTACTTTTTCGGAGGCCTCATGCGTAGTGTAATGAAATGGTTATGAAAAAGGAGATTGTAATCTACTCCCCTCACTTATTTACTTCTCTAACTAGACTGTGTTCTTCGCATGGTCCACATCGTCAGTTAACACGTTATTCCTGTTCCACAGCGCATGACATAATCGTGCCACGTACAAAATGCCCATATAAAGGTTTGCTGCATATTTTATCAAATAGCATGGTATACATCGAATAAACCACTACAAGAAATTGAGATATTAATAGCGGTATAATATAACGTTTAATGCATTTTTGCTATAAATGACATACCCTTCAACTTTAGATAACGTTCGCTAAAGTGTAAACGTTATATTTGGTTGGTTGAATATTAGTTTTAAAAACTCTTTTTAGAAATGTAAAAGATATAGCACTAATACATTTTGAATCGCTGTGGATTGTTTGAGGGAAAAAATAATTTATTTGCACATTAAGTACTTTAACAAAAAAAAAAAAAGTTGCTATCAAATTTTTATTCTTCCTCTCAATCTCCGTCTCTCTCTTACTCCATTGTTTCACTTCTCAAGCTTTTTTCTCACTATCTATGTCCATCTCTCCATACTTGTCACCAATTTGCCAAATTCAGAACCATGCTTCTCCTCCGACGAAATTCTTAACCCATATCCAAAACCAGATGAGTCATCTTCTTCCTCTTCTCCACCCAAAAAAACCCTAAAAACACACCTTCAGTAAATACAGTAGAAAAACAAGGGCAATTAGATTCTTAAATCATGTTGTTGCTCTCCCTTTCACTGTCTATTGCAAAATCAAGCCCTAGCCACCGTTGAAGCAAGTGAGACATGGGCTCACTCAAGGTATGCAAGAAGAACTGTCTTAGATTCAAATGAACCATTATATTGTTTTGCTGAATCGATTTACAGATCTATTGTTGCAAACTAGTTACAGATCTGTGTTATAGATCTGTTGTTGCGAACTAGTTACAGATCTTGCGAACTAATTACAGATCTAGATCTGTGTTATATATCTGTTACTGCGAACTTGTTAGCCTAATGATTTTGATTGATTTTCGTGAACCATATGTGCGTACAAGTATGTATCGGAGCTATGGAGGAAGATGATGTCTGAAGTCTTTACCAAAACAATTATGGTCAAGACATTTCCCCGCCGTCGCTGACTCTACCTCCGTCGCACTTGGAAGCCAATCAAGTTCTTATGCTCCACTACAAGGTATGTTTCTCGTGCTTTGTTCTTCCATGCTTGAACTTGGAATCTGGAGATATTAAAAATCATTTTCTGAAACAAGGGTCTAAGTAGTCGCAATTGATGTTACTCTTGCTAGCGATTACCTTTGGCCATGGCAGATTGTCAAAAGAGAGGAAAAGGTTAGTGTCGCTATTTCGAAACATGATTTCTTTTCTTTTTTTCTCTTCAATTAGTTGTTGAAGCTTAAAGCTTTATTCACTCCTTGCTAACGCAGTTCAAAACACTGGAGTATCAACAACAAAATAGACTATCCTCCTGATAAGACTTTGGTGCATTAGAGTTTAGACGGGTTGGTTGCAAGAGTGTGTTTGACGATCAAATATTATCTATTTGGGTCCACGGTCTAGGTCCATATTGGGAGTGATTGAAAATGGATTTTACGTCATCAAACCTCTAATGCCAATCCTTGGTGACCTGGATACGTGAGGGTAATGATCTCCTTGCTTTTAAGTCTCTTTGTTACTCATACAATTAAAATTACGTCTTTTTGTCAACTACATCGAAATAAAACTTGGAGCTCTCTTTTTTTTTTTTTTTTTTTTTTTTTT
>Ga0041059_1002206_pt1 | contig 14803 bp, 5 predicted proteins | sample AraColnosormetaG_FD_56232 | JGI IMG/M metagenome (GOLD analysis project Ga0041059, IMG submission 56232) | Arabidopsis roots microbial communities from North Carolina, USA - Col MF nosort | ecosystem: Host-associated > Plants > Roots > Unclassified | place: USA: North Carolina | collected 2013-09-02
AAAAAAAAAAAAAAAACGTTGTTTTCTTAGGAGGGCGTAATGAATCCTTTTTCAAAGTTTTTATGCACACTTGATTTAAAAACGTGTTTAGGAAGTTTATGAAAACTTCTGATACACTTTGGTTATCAAAAAGTTCATGAAAACTTCTTAAAAGACTCTGATACCATAAACATAACAAACACAATGCCTTTAAATGTTCTTGTCCTTTTTGCCTATTTTCGTCAATTTTCACACTTAACACACTTATACATTGATGCCTTCTTTGCTTGCTACGTAAACTCGGGATTCTACATTCTAAGGATGACGGGCTTATTTTCTAATGTTTGGCCCATTTAGGCCCGCAGGTTTTAACCCAACATCTTCGAATATATAATCATCGTCAATATATTGCTTTTTGATGTTGTTATTGCTATGGACCGGTGAGAGAGATATATTAGTTCGCCCCAATCAAAGTTAAACCAAATTTTTTTGGTCGAGGCCTCGAGTGAAACAAAAAAGATGGTGCTGTGAGTTACAAAAACAATCACTTATTTGTGTATAATTTGTAGAACTACTACACTTATATGTTATTTTTTCCAAGAATATCTCTATTTTAGGTTCAAATATATAAATTTACCCTCAGAACTAGTTGATAAATTTAATTTAAAATAAATAAAAAGTGTTGATCGAAAGAATAAAAAAATCGTAGCTCTATCTCAAATAGTAATTTCTTTTTAAAAGTAGTATTTCTATTACAAAAAAAAAGAACAAATGTCTGTTTATCTTTTTGAAAGTTATTCAAAAAAAAAATTGGCAATTGATAAAATTTCTAAAATGTGATATAAACTACTTTTACGGACTTACTTGTCACAACGGTTCATTTTAATATCTTTCCGAAAGTTTTGGGGTCCTCTTGACCAATCGTTTCTATGTTCAATATTCCGAAATTAAACCGTGAAACTCACTCAAAGAATGATTTTAACTATTTTGCAACACCAATTTTACACTCCGACACTAATGAGAAACATATCAACATAATTGAATGCGTCAAGTATAAAAACTAAGCTGGTGGTTTAAATTAATCCACTAGATTAGAGAACGTAATTTTTATATAGTTTAGATTAAATTAATGTAAATCAAATAATATTGGAGGATTTGATCATATCTTCCCTTCTACTGTTTGCATCACTTAAACCAATGGTCCCATTTCTATTAAAATAGAAGCAAATGGACCCAATCATATATTTTAAATGCAAAAGACTCACAAGTTTTAGATTAATCATGAAACAGTTCAATAATTCAATTATTATATATAGTCAGAATAGGGACCTTTAATTAAGTAGTTAATACTTTACGGGTCCGAATTATAAAGACATATACAAACAATGTAATAAATTGATAATAGAGACAACAACACCAACAATAGCAAACAATAAATTAAGAAATTCTATCCATGTTATTGGCTGTGAATTCAACCACTAAATTATGATGAACATCGTACATATACCACCCACTTTTATGATAAATAACAAATGTATTATTGGAAATAATTTGTTACATTGCATGAGAAAAGTCTGTCTTTGGTTCAACTATTTTTAGGTTATCTTCTCTAAATACCTCAACTAATCAAAAGATCCAATCTTCACTAAATAAGCAACTCTCTTTAAAATGCTTCCTTTAGCAAATATGTATATACGTGCTTTGTTTTGTCTGCACAAATCTGAATTACCAGAAAAATAGGAATATTTTCAAAAGAAACAGCAACAAAACTCCAAAAACAAAAAGAAGCAAAAAACAGGTAGGGTAATGATTATGTAAAGCAGTATATATATTTGTGTAAAAAATATATAACCATGATATCAGTATTATCATTACAACATCCACATAGATATATGACTATAAGTATGGACAAGACCTTCATTATCAAAAGCCTTTATGTCTTCTTCAGTCCTTTTCTGATTTGCTAAATTTAATATTCAGATCTGATCACTGATCTCTAACCCTAAACTCATTTTTCTCTTATCCATGTGTGCAAGCAATCATATAATATATATTTTTATTTATTTATTTTATTTCAAGGGTCCACTTACTTTTATTTTTGTTTATTCGATTCTGCATTTTATCCGGATTCAGAATTTTAAGATATGGTGATCGGTCAATAAAAACTCCAACAATACCATTGTACTTACGTCTTTGATCATATGTGATATATAAATATTTACTCTAAAGTTTATTGACTTTGTATTTATTGAAATTCCTGAAATTTCAAAGCATCTTCGAGAATGCTTCTTATGCAACAAACTTATTGATCTACATGTACGTTTCTATGTTTGTTGTCAGACATGTGCATGAATGTAATAATATGAAACGATATAATGCGTATAAATACATTATATACCGGCATAGTAGGAAGTGATCCCAAAAAAAAAATCATAATAAGAGTGTAGAAATGAATGTAATGAATATAAAAAATTTAAAGAGTAGATTGATAACTAAGATAAGGTTAGATTTAAACTTATGGAATATTGAAATGGGGTAGGCCAACCAATGGGGATATTTTAAGATGATGACGTTTCCCATTTTTATTTTGTACTGTAACAAACTTATTAATTTCTTCTTGTTTTGAAAAAATAAAAATATATTTGTTTATTCTCCGAAATTTTCGCATTATTCTTACCATATGACTTTCAAAGTGTTATTTATCGTCACGAAATAACAAATTATTTCAAAAGACTCAAGAATATAAAATAATAGTCCCTATGTTTCAAAACAATTATAAAAAAACGTTTAAGATTCATTGTGAATTCAACATGAACCTATGAATCTCACAAAAAGCAAAGATTTACTACATTTTCAATTTCAACCTCACATACTAGGATGTGTTTTTAAATTGAACTATTTGTTAGGTTTGAGCAAAACCATTTATTAAAACCCAATCCACCGAAAACGAAAAAGAGTCATACCTGAACTTCTGCCTAAACCACCAAATTAAAAAAGAGTTCGCCAAACCCAGGAAAATTAAAGTTCTTACATGAAAAAGAGTTATTTAGGCTTTCAATATAATATGTTTGCCCAAAAAAAAAAAGCTTTCAAAATAATATCAGATGTACAATTTGTATATAGTGTCTTTGGATCAGTGTAGAAAGTCAATAGCTTAGTTAATTTTATTTTGGCACAGATCAAGAGTTTGAAACTATACGACTAGATATGAATTAGACTCTGTTCATGGGTTTGGATCGTGTTAGACGTTACATAGTACATACGTTTCTATAGATATTATATTTATTTAAATGGTCAAAACTCAAAACTCCAATTTCAGAGAACACAATTAACAAAAAAAAGATTGATGAGTGATGATGAGTTATGTAATGATATAGTACAAAATCTCTTAATCATATATAATCATAAACTCTCTTACGTAGATGATATATATATCCACATAATAAAAATTACTATCATATTAAATTTTAAAACTTAATAAATGCTTCTATTTTCATGTTTTTTTTTAACATCAAAAATATCTCTTAGATTTATCAAGTTTTTAATTGATGTAATTCATATTGTCCTGGTTCGAGCCCCGTGAAAGAGATATTAATTGATGTAATTCATATTAACGTATAAATGCACTTAACATTATTCATTAAATTACTAGATTTATCAAGTTGTTTGGGTTCATGTACAACTTCAACTGTATAAGTATACACACTTTTAGAAGAAAACGAGGAAAATTTTTTCTTTCTATCGCTTTGGATACTTTATATGCAATTTTGATTTGTGTTTAAGAGTACACAATCTAATTGATTATTTTTTCTTTTGAGAAAACACAATCTATATAACTTTGTAAAAGTGAATATAATACGTGCGAAGATAAAAGAATTACAATCTATTTTATTTATGTTATTGTTAATTAGATAATATGATATTGTCATAATATATACAGACCTTTAAAAGTATAATATAAACTTCGAGTTAAAAGGCAAGACTCGATGACAACAATATTATTGATTGATGATAACCAAAATATGGAGTCTAATCGTATATACTGTATATTGTATTCTTCGATCTCTAACATAAGTTACGTTACATCTATGTGTAGCATTCAAAGTAGGCCAAACATGTTTAATACAACAATATTCTCTAAAGTCTACTCAATGATAGTTAATAAGTCTTGAGGTTAAGTATGTTTATTACAAAAATACATACATATATACATCAAATAGGTGAACGGTAACCGTGTTGAATTGTCTAACCTTCGCTTTCTCGCGTTATTGTCTTTGCCCTATGAATTAAACAACATGTATATTAAAAACAAATATGCAGAATTTGTCTATTATTATTATTTCTACACAGTAATTATGCAGAATCATTCATCCGTCTATACAATGTTCTAAGAATATTTCAGATTATATAGTATACTTTCAAAAAATTTAGAGAGTTGGATTATATATAGAATTACCTTTTAGATGAAACTAATTAAATTCATGTGAATCGGATTGTTAACTTGTAAAAAATTCCTCTTCAGAAATTTGTATACGAGTAGTTTAATCTGACTGACCTGATTTTTTTTTGTCAACATTTGAATTTTACATTATTCAAATTTTGTGTTTAATACAAATAAGCTTAAAACTTGTTTTTTTTGCTAGCTATCAGCTTCCTCATTAGCTAATCGAATTATTGAAATACAAAGGAAATGAAATCAAACGACAAATTGATTGACCTGATTAAAGTTACAATTGAAAACAAATTCATTGGGCTTCTTCTTCACAAAACTTGAGACAAATCAAACGGCATAAAATATGTCAAGTATATCAATATATCAACATCTTGTAGACATAATTGTGATTAATTTGTTAGTAAAATAATTGATGGTTAAAATTTTGAATAACAATTAATCAAGGATTTTGAAATAAAATCAAAAATGAATATTATTCCTGTATCTTATCATATTAACATCTATAATACATAATTTTATTACAATCAAAATGGTTTGTACTGTAATTAAATATATCCCCTGAATTATATAATAAGATAATATCATTTAATAAAAATCATGGACCACAAATCCACAACTAATTAACAGGAAAAATATCTCTTTAATTTTTGTGGAAAGGAAAGTGTCGTTATTGTCAATATTACTTCACTTAGAAAAATAGGGTACACTTTCTAATTATCAGTTCTTAAAATGTTCCAGGAATAATTCGAAATAACAAATTTATTAAAACATAAGAATAAATGATAAATACATTCTAAATATATATATATATATATATATATATATTCTTAATGAGCTAGATTTAAAGACATGGTAGAAAAACTACTTTCTACTTTAATAATATTTAAAATTCATAAAGCTATGAATTGGCTAGTTAGTTAAAAAAAAACTACTAGTACTAGTTAGAAACATATAGAATAGACAGCGTATTACTATGGTTTAGAAATAAAAATAATGTGGAAAAATATGGACAAACTCATGAAATTCATCAAAAGGTAGGACCTTAACTTGGCAACTCCCAGAGCCTATCAAGCAAAAAGAAAAATTAGCAAAGGCTGCAACTTTCCCTAAATTAATTGAAAAATCAAAAGTGTTAATTATGATGATCTTGGAAACAGCTGATCTCCAAATCAGTTCAAATGTGGCTATGTTTCTCCACCAATGTTCTTAACAAGATACGAGCATTGATTCATAAATTTGCATTTTACCATTTTCTAATAAATCCAGACTGAATCATATCACATTGTTAGATTATAAAATCATAAAAATTGCATCACACAATCAAGTATTATCTACCAAAAAAATACTAATAATTATACCATCTTAATATAGAGAATGTTTATACGGATTACAATCATGACTTGAGTTGTTATCGTTGTTAGAAGGGGACTTTTTTTATTGACTCAACTAACATAATTTTATAGAATAAACTATTTCCAATAATTGCAATTCATCAACTATCACAAAATAACATTAGGATTATAACGAAATGAAATAACAAATCCATTAACAAAAACGAAATAAAAATGGAATACCAAATTATTTAAACTAGAAACGGAAACGGCTAATCTATAATTATCATATTCAACTGCAATTTGGCAATGTTGATATAAATACTGGGTTGGTATTTAGGTATTTAAGTAGTACTATTTCACAATTTAATTCCAGGAAAAATAACAATGGTTTTTATTGGTAACCGGGGGATACGTCATCTAGGAAATTTCGATATGGTGGTTGGGTTAAGGCATGACAAAGTGGTTGATTTTGAAACCAAAGGTTGGGTAAATACTAATTTAATTGCCTGAAAATCATGATTAAGGAATTAAATAAACTATAAAGAAAAAGCCAAAAGGAAGAGGATAAAAAAAGGTAATTTGGGAGTGGAAATAATTAGTGTTGTCAGGTCCCAGAGGTGTATTACTGTTCCCTCTTAATTAATACTACTATTTGGGAATCTAAGAAATAATTAAGGTAAGAAACAAAAAACTAGGGGATTGTTTAAAAATATATTTGCACATAAATGCTGGGATTTTGTTACCCATTGTTTCAACAAATCATTTTTTCTCAAAAAGCGAAAAACTTTCATGTAGATAGAAAACGTTAATGCATATAATGACTTGCAACAAGCCAACAATGCGTAAGAGCTTCTTAAGATTTGAACATAATAATTTGCAACACTGTCAATAACCCGTACTTCAAAATCAAACTTTATTAGAATATATAGCGAATGAAGTAATGAACCATGGTACTTCAAATGTACTACTATCTTTTAGAGTTAGGGTTGAATTGTATAAAGGATATTCTTAAGCAATGTTTGGTTAGTTTAGTGTTTGCTTTAGCTAGGTTAGTTTAGTGTTTGCTTTAGCTAAGTAAGACTTAGGCGTGGGCATTCGGGTTCAGTTCTTTTTTTTCGGGTATCGAGTCTATTCGGGTAAGAGGTTGAGAACCATTCGGATATTCTAAAAATTTGGTTTGGATCAGGTTCGGGTCGATTCGGTTATTTTAGTAAAAATTTAAAAATAACCAAAAATACCCAAAATATTTTCGGGTTCAGATCGGATTCGGTTTTTTTACTCATATATACCTAAATCTACCCGAAATACCAGATTACCGATAAATATATTGGTTACTTTTTATCCAAATATAACCAAATGTAAGCAAAATACTTAAGTTACCTAAAAAAAATCTATAACATTGGTTACTTTTATCCCAAATATATCCAAATGTATATGAATTACTAAAAAAATCTAGTATATTTGGATTTATAATTTTAATTTTGGGTGTTTGAGATATTACAAATATAAATATAACTAATATTTTAAGGTTTACATTTGTATTCGGGTACCCACAAGTATTAGATTCGGTTCGAGTTTGGTTCGGGTTTTTTTGGGTAGTGAGTTCTAGGACTCATTCGGGTAATTTTAAAAATCGGGTTCGGTTTGGTTCGGTTATTTTTCGGATTTTCGGTTCGGATATTCGGTTCTGGATATTATAAAACTAATACTTAATAAAATTAGATTTATTTTGTTACATGTATATACATGGTTATATATATGCACACAGGGGGAAAAAGTCGAAATAAAGTGATAAGAAAAAGGGTTTTGATAACTTGATTGCTGTAGAGGGAAAGTATCATCAGCTTTTCGTTTTGGGGAGACGAATCTTTGTTTCTTTTTTCGTGTTTTTCAATGTTACTTATAACTCCATTTTCTATATTGCTATAACAATCTAGCATTACTCTTTTATAACACACACACACACACACGAATAATCGAGTATCTAATTTGTTTTATACAACAGAACAATTACTGTATTAAACAGAGTTCCACAACACTTAACTATGGTCAAATAAAGTTTATGTACTTGTTTTCTTTTAACTTTTGTAGTTGAATGTTCAAATGACTAAATGAGTAAAACATGTACACTATCAATAACTTTAATACGTTGACAAAAAACAATGGTCTAGTACAAACAATATAAGATATTGATTTAGATGCATGGCACAATTTTGGACATGAAAATCGAGGCAAGTATTAGAATACAATAGTACATGATTGATAGGTATAAAAATACGTACGAGTAGTCACTATTGAAACTCATAATGTATTTGTATCATTGTCCTCTAATTTACCAGCAGCTAGGATAATTGCATACATGCGTACAAAGGAAGAGTCATCTTCTTTTTTATTCGTTTTTTAAAACCGTACATTTCTTTAAATTCTCGATTCCACCTTTTTCTTTTTTTACTCTATTTAAACTTTTATTTTTGTTGTTTACTTTTACTTTTCTTTATATGAATAGACCAAACGGTCAAATATTTGGGGCCCCTTCTTTTGCATGATTTTTAGTAAATTTCTTTTTGATTAATGGTTGTGATTTTAATGTGGGTTAATAAAGTAAAGCTTAAAGTCTCATAATTACAGCATGGGTTTAAAGTTATAAAAATTGTTTAAATAGCTTATTATTCTATATTGTTCTCATTTCAACATTCAGATTATTACTGCCATAACTTTTACTTTTTCTTTTACAACTATTTAAAAAAAAAATCTCAGCCTTTTTCTTCTTTTGTCCTTTAGTGGTCAGTCTAATATTGTTTTCCCCAATTTTTACTGACATTATATTATTATTACTCAAAATAACCCGATCATACAATTAAATCAAAATTTACCAGGACGAGTAGTGTTAATAGATTTACTTAAGACACGTGTTACATAATTATTGGATTAAAATCAGTTTCCAAAAAACGAATAATCCATTTTCGGATATGCCCGATATTCCACGGTAGTGGAGGACAAAAACGTAATTTCGGTATTACCACAATTACTGACACGTCTCCAGTAAAAAGGATTCACCACCACGCTAAGATGAAAACGACAAAAAAATAAAAAAACCATCTCCTCCCATTAAAACGGTAAAACAATTAATATCCGACGTGGCATTTACAGTGCCTAGTCAGCTTTTTTACCTTTGAAGTCTCTTCAGCTTCGGACCTCTCTCTCTTACTCCTTTATAAGATTAAGCCAACCTCTCTTTACCCACACAATCCACACACACACACATAAGAAAAGAAATTAACAAATTATCACAAAAATACGTTTTCTTGTATAATAATTTTTCTCTAGATTTGTCGCTTACCTTTTGAAATTCTCCGGCGATGAATCTCGCCGGGAAAAGGAATATTCCGGTTATTATTTCTGTTTCCGTTACTAGTGACTCTTACCATCGCCGTCATGTCTTCCGTGAACATCGTCGGACCTGAAAAATCCTTCTCCTAGACTTTTTTTTTTTCTTTCTTCTCTTTGTATTATTATTCTTTGCTTCGTTTTTGTGAAGAAGATGATCCGCTGATTTCAGAAGTTTTCTTCTTCTGGATTTTAGCTGAGAGGTTTTTGGTAGATTCTGTTTCTTCTTCTTCCTCTGTGGTTTTCGAATCCAGTTTTGGAATTTTTGAAGATTTTGTTTAGTTTCTGTTGAAGAGATCTGAGATATTTGAACGAAGCAGAGTGTATATGAAATCAAATCTGTGAAAATTTCTTTGAATTTGAATTGACTTTGGACTTGTGAGAGAAGTTAGATCTTCTTCTTCGTGAGCTATGCCATTTACGATGAAGATCCAACCGATTGATATCGATTCTTCACCAACCGTAGCTAGAGCTGAATCAGGAAACAAACCGGTGCTCAAATCTCGTCTCAAACGTTTGTTTGATCGGCCGTTTACAAACGTATTGAGAAACTCAACAACTACAACCACCGAGAAACCATTCGTTGTCACCGGTGGTGAAGTTCAATGCGGCGGAGTAGTGACGGAGTTCGAGCCGAGTTCTGTTTGCTTAGCGAAGATGGTACAGAACTTCATTGAAGAAAACAACGAGAAACAAGCTAAATGTGGACGTAATCGTTGTAATTGCTTTAACGGCAACAACGATGGTTCTTCCGATGATGAATCAGATCTATTCGGTGGTTCAATCGACGGTTGCGACGCTTCTGATCATCTCAAGGTAACCACAACAACAACAACAACAAATTCTTAATCTCTCTTGATTTAAACATGAAACTGAATTTGAATTTGTCGATCTGAAACAGAGTTTGATTCCGTGCACAACCGTCGGAGAGAGGAATCTGTTAGCCGACGCGGCGAAGATTGTAGATAAGAACAAATCGGTGAAACGAAAAGACGATATGAAGAAGATCGTCAATGAAGGACTCTTATCACTTAATTACAATTCTTCAATCTGCAAATCAAAATGGGATAAATCTCCTTCGTTCCCAGCTGGTAAACAAGATCTTCATCTTCTTCAACACAACAACTACTTTTTTTTTATTCATGAAATTTGTTTGAACTGATGAATTAATTAAATGTTACAGGTGAATACGAGTACATAGATGTGATAATCGGAGAAGAAAGGTTAATAATCGATGTAGATTTCCGATCAGAGTTCGATATAGCGAGACAAACGAGTGGTTACAAGGTGTTGCTTCAATCTCTACCGTTCATTTTCGTCGGAAAATCTGATCGGTTAAGTCAGATCGTGTTTTTGATATCGGAGGCGGCGAAACAGAGTTTGAAGAAGAAAGGAATGCCTTTTCCTCCGTGGAGGAAAGCTGAGTACATGCGATCTAAATGGCTCTCTTCTTATACGCGAGCTTCCGTTGTTGTTGTCGATGAGACGGTGACGGTGACGGATGTTACGGCGGCGGATGCGGCGGTGGAGAAGGAGGTGGATAGTGTAGAGATTGAGCTGGTTTTTGAGGAGAAATGTTTATCTCCGAGAGTGATTGTTAATTCTTCCTCCTCTCCAACCGACGGCGATGATGACGTGGCGGTGGAGAGAGAAGTGAAGGCTGTCACCGGATTAGCTTCACTCTTTAAGGAAAAGCCCTAAATAAAAAATTTTGGAGTTTTTTTTTTTAATTTCTTTTTCTAATTTTCAAGGTAAAAAAATTAAAAATATATAACAGTAACCATATATTCGCTTTTTTTTTTTCTTACATTTTTGTAGTTTGTTTTGACCTCTCTTGTTTTTTTCTTTACAAGGGGTTTTTACCACTTTGTACTTTAGTACCGTCCACGGTGAAAAAAATAAAAAATAATTACTACTTCCCGAATAAAAATGTTATCTATAAAAATTTAGTACTTCCGAAACTCAAAAACACCTGAGAAATCGTGCGGTGGATAACATTTTTTTAATTTTAATCCAAATTTTATCGGTTTTGTGTAGTCTTAAAACGATAGCGTTTTGATATTTGTAAGCATATAAGGGAACAGAAGAGTATGACACGATCTTTAGTTTTCTTAGTTTCTCATCTTTTGATAAAACCTTTGAATTTGTTGATTAATTAAACTTTAAGCGTTACGGATTTGTTTACTAATCTGTTTATTTAATTTTAGATTAGTGACGACAGCATTGAGAAAAGAGAGAAGCTCGTGGGCTCTCGATAGTTGTGGAGAGTGCCAGAGCTGTTCTTGAACAACGTCTCATATTCTTCTCTATTCTTTTCTTTTTTGCTTTGGGGTTAATCTTTTTTTTATAAGGTTTTTTTTTGCTTAATTGTTTTGATTTAATGATCTTTGTTTCGATAATCTCATTTTTATTTCTTTATTGGATAACTTTAGACATTTCCCAAAATCTTGACACGTTAAAATTTGGTCTAGTTTCTGTCAATTTGGCTCTCCAACTAACTAATAAAACCGTATAAGCTTAGGTGGATATTTTCTTGTTTTTAGTCTGAAAAAAGCTTAGGTTGATTTATAAATCATAATAATATGGATAATGGAATTTTTTCGTTATGTATGTTGAGAAATCAGCTTAGATACTAAGGGAGATCAAGACTGCCCGATATAAAAAATATCGAGATAAGAAAAAGATGTATATAAATAAAATAAAATATTATCAATTAAGATTACAAACTAAATTTAGAAACCAAAAATTGCGAGATTATAAATCGAGTTTGAGATTTATAATATGTTTAGTTTCAGTCATTTTGATGGGTCTTCCAACAATGTATAAGAGGCAATATGTATTTATGTAATTTGGACGTTAATTGGATTACTATTTTGTTTCTATGATTTTTTTTTTCTTTTCTTTTCATGTTGCATTTCAAATTTGAAGAGAAAAAATTAGTGGCTTGTGCTTGTAAAACGTGTTAGATATTTGTTCGTGCAGTACCCATTGGTATATGTATTATTTTGCCGGATATCTTGAAGAGAAACCACAATTTTTGACTCTTTTTGAAGACAATAAATCATTTTCTGTTTGTCTTAAAGATGTAAAATATTCGATCGTTTTCACTATAAAATAATGTTATGATCGCATTGATGTTACATTGTTTAAATATTTGTAGGATTATCGTGTTATATCTATATATCTATAATCTATCATCTATTAATAAACAAAAATAATAAATATTTTCCAACACAAATTTTTCTTATTTAATTGTCATGCGGTAAATTCTTATTACTTGGATTGAAAACTTTTCATTTCTTACCATTATCAGTATTTTAGTTTATCATTCTTTCTTTCTTTGTGTGGTTAAGGTGAATACGTAAACTTGTAATGCAATAACAGAATTATGTGGTGAAAGTTAATTCAAGCCCCATGGGGTTGGTTAACCACACAAGCAATGATCAACAACATTATGATTGATCATACGTACAAATGTTTACTACTATTGGAACGTCGCTTCTTTATTTTATAGGTTTAATTTTTAGTAACATAGGATCATGGATTCAATACTCTTAATTAGTTTCCAGATCATTCCCAATCATAACAATAATCCAAATTTTGTAATATGGTCCATTGAACATTTGTAAGATATATATAATCGGTAGATGATCAAGTTAAAAGAAAACAAAATACGAACCCTATTGGCGAATTTCTACGATTTTTGCAGGAAGCAACCAATAGGAAGAACAATTATGTTGAAGACATCCCCATGATGTGCTACTTCTCAAACTTTAGGAACATGATATAAAGTAAAAGTACACACATATACGACTCTAAACCCATCCATATATATATTAGGACATTTTACCGCAACTTATCTAATTGTAGATTCAGTATTGTATTTTTACATTATATTTGCAACGGTGAATTAATCGTGAATTTGTGATACATTTATCCCTCTTCCAATCCAAAAGTTTACAACTAAGGAACTTAACCATAGCCAACAACTCGTCATCTATAATTTCTAAAGATTAATTACCTAAGTCATTTAACCAATTTGGTAAAATCAACATCCTCTACATTTGTTGTGGGACGAAAAATTGCCTTCAAAGTGACTACAAAAGAACAAAAACACCACGTTTAATGGGTAAATCTAGAATATGATTTTAGCCGATCGTGTACATTTTTTGTTTGAAATTTTTATATATCCTATTTGATACGTTTCATTTTTTTTTGTTCTTGTTAATTGAGCCCAAGGAAACATGATCTTCACTTCAAATTATACACTTACAAAAAAAAATTAGTGATATTAAGTCACTAAATTGCCATGTCTTGTCAGAACTTTTAAAAGGGAAAACAAAAATTGGGTGTTTGGAAATAGTTAAAGGTCTTTTTTCCTCCATTTCTGTCGAAGCCTAAACCAAGTATTTACATGGACCTAACTATGTTCCAAATATAAGTATGTAATTAAATATGTTTTTTCTTTATAAACACATACATACTATATGATATTATATGTAATATATCACAATCATTGATGTGGGGGCACCAGTCAATTCATCCGTAACTATAGTATTTATTATCATTGTTATTATTATTTTATATGTCCATATAACAAATGTTAATTGTATATTCGAATTATTTGACAATAAGGTAGGGTCGGTTACAACAATTTCACAAGCTGTGGGGTCTTAATTCCCTTTTCTTATTATCATCCACTCTCTTTTTTTTTCTGGATTTGACATTATTTGCACGGGTAGAAAAATAAAATATATCATATTAATGTCACTATAGTATTTATTGTTATGAATATCATATTTTGGTACGTTTCTCTTTTCTTTTGTTACCAATAGAAAAAGAGAAAGTAATAAACCATGGGTTAGATTAATGTCTATAGAAAACGACTCTCCACCCACTCTTTTAAATAGTTTTGGAGATTATCTTATCTTTGTTAATTCACATGAGTTTTGGCTAATGAGACAATCAAGATTTCTGCACTAAAGAGGCAGATATAAATGGTTTTATTATCTTAATATATGTTTAAAGCTATTGCACAACCAACTTGTTAGTATATTGTTGCAATTATTATTATGATTATTTTTTGAAACCCCCACATGAACGTTACAATGATTTGTTTATATTATAAGGTTATGTCTATGTAGAGAGACAAAGAAAGAGAACATGATAAAGAGGCATCTTTTTATAAGCCAACATTTGATCATTAGACATTTTGAAAGTGCTTTTCTTCAATGTTGAATTCGAAAACTTACTACATACTCTCTTGTCCGTTTTTCTCCCATCTCTCTTTTAACTTTTGGAATTTACATGTCTTCTTTTACCACATTTTGTCAAATTGAGTTTTTCTTTTCTTTAAGCTTTATAGATATAGATGACTAGCTAGGAAGAGTAAAGATGTTGACATGTTAATGTGAGAATGTTAAGAATCCATCCATAATTTCTTCATTTATACGTATTGATATTAGTTTTGCTCTTTAAATTACGTATAGGTGAATGTTAGATATTTTTTTGTTGTTGTCAACGAATATAAGATTTATAAAAAAAAGAGAAAAGAAAAGAGAGACACGGAGGAGATGTGAAGAGAGACTTATCCACTTTGACATAAGACTTGGAATATTAGGTGACAACATGTGATTCCTCTCCTCACTCT
>Ga0041059_1002207_pt1 | contig 14801 bp, 11 predicted proteins | sample AraColnosormetaG_FD_56232 | JGI IMG/M metagenome (GOLD analysis project Ga0041059, IMG submission 56232) | Arabidopsis roots microbial communities from North Carolina, USA - Col MF nosort | ecosystem: Host-associated > Plants > Roots > Unclassified | place: USA: North Carolina | collected...
AAAAAAAAAAAACTAAGATATTCGAAATGAAATTCTATTAAGTTTTCAAATAGTTAAAGCCTTTCAACGGCCTCCTATCTCATGTCATGTCATGAGACATGAGCTTCGTTTCCTCGTTTATAATTACGACTCTTTGTGGCTATTTTCCTCATATATTCCCAACCTTTATTTTCTCCCTTTTTAACAATATGAATCGATGATATATTACTACGTTTTGCATAAATATATTTTCTTTTGCTCTTTCAATTAATGAAAAGAAAAGTCACAATGAAAAGTGACCATTTATAGTTTACTTTGTCAATAGAAATATCTTTGTGATTCACTTTACGATTAACGACGATTGGGGAAAAGAAAAACGATGATTGGGGAATATAGAACTTTGGTCTAGTGATTATTTCGAGAAATTGTCGGTCTAGTGATAATGTGATATGATAAAGAACAGCGACAAAAAGCCGTACGTGACACCGAGAGAGAAGGATGTATCATGTATGAAATGATTTTTTCTTCTTTTCTATTTTTCTTTTAGGTAATATCAGAATGTCAAGTCAGAAATCACTGCTTCAGCTATGTCTCGAATTACTATTAGTCAAGGAGGGTGATCATGCATTTTAAATTAAGAACCAAAACGTCGTATGAGCCATATTTTTCGTTTAGGGTTTGCTAGTTTGATTGTGTTTACTTTTTGTTTTCAGAGAAAACAAACATAACACTTTAGTGTGTTTATTAGACATCATATAAAATTCAATTTTCAGTGCAAATTAAAAATAAAATTCCAAATAGAACAACGAATTTCATTCTTGTTTTGCGGTTGCGATTTACAATAAAAAATTGTCTCATCTAAAAACTGCAGTTATTGGAGTATCAGACTATCAGTACTGTACTACACAAGTCACAACACAAGTATTTATGTTTGGATAAATCGGTCCATAGCCTTTAAACTCATGCCTAAATAGAACCTAATTGTTACATATGCAAACAAATTAAAACTATTCTTGAGAAAAAAAAACACTGAAGCTAAAAATTAAAATAAATAAAAACAAGCTTTGAAAGCTCCTAACATCCGCTAGCTCCTCCATGTATGCATATATAATAAAGATTCATGTCTCTTCTTCTTTTTTGTCAACTTCTCTCCAATTTATTTAAATCTCGTACTATAAACTCTCCCTATATATAAATACAATACTTTAAATTTCATAAATTGAATAATAAGAAATAAGAAAAAAAGAAAAAATGTGTTTGAAAGCTACATCGAATAATAAATACTAGTATAAATTAAATTGCAAGGTTAGATGGAGAATCATATTTCTGAGTCCCTCAGTTAATATAGTTATTTTTCTGAAATAAATTAGTTGTAAATTCCTGGTGGAAGAATTAAATATTTGGTACTTGTCTACCCGTTTCCATTGAATAATTTTGAAACGATTATAAATGCAAAATTCAATTATATGCGTTGCATATATCTACTTGTCAATAGAACATAAATTTTATCACACATTTCGGGAAAAGTATCTATCGAACCATCTAAATTACATATATATTAATAAGGCCAACATTTTTACAACGTATCTTAGTTTTACGGAATTTTCATATGTGTAATATTTCCTTCCTTTCCGTAATAATGTCACTTTTAGATTCTTTTTTTCTACATACTGAAATAAAATACCATTTCAGATTCTACTAAACTTACCTTTTCTTTCATTTTGTGTATTTTAAGATTCTGCATACAAATATATGTGTCATTGTGTTTTCAACTATAGTGTTTGTAACTTCTAATGTTTTCGTTTGTGCGGATGATTCCATGCAATTCAATGTCATGATATATTCACGTGCACAAGGATGAAAGCCAATGCTTTTTAAGTTTTGACCCTTTGTGCCATTTTAAGTCGTGTCAACTCTTTAAGTGTTAGGATCGGCTTCTGTTATTAAAAAGTCAACAACATAAGCCGAGTTTAATTGAAAGTTTATAAGAGTAAACAATTTTGTTGGAAACAAAATGCATGTGACGATGAACATTAAATAATAGGGTATATGTTCCTATTAATTACGGTCGATTTGCCCAAGAATTAGGTCTGAGAAGGTGTGTTGATCAAGTGAAATAAATGCATTACCCATAAATTATGTCAAATAAAACTTTAAATGCAATACCAATTTATTCGAGTTTTTTATTGTCTGCCGGAAAAACATACTATAGATATTAAATAATTATAGTCATACTATTTTTTTTGCTTATCCTTATCATCGTCTATCTTTCAAAAAATCAAAATCCTTATCATCTATCATCTATGTATTTATTTGATAAAAAAATTCAAAATGTCAAGGGTGCAAAACTTATTTAATTAAGAAGGTGTATATATTATTTTATTTTAAGAAAGTGTGTCATACACACCTGATCGTACATCATTTAACGCTTTACTATAAAGTTTGTTTAGATATTATTATGATGATAGTTTTGTTATTTGTGAATGATTCGGATTGGATAGTTTTTTCTTTCGTTGGGATCGGAGAGTGAGGAGATTTTTAAAAACGGGCTTCGTTGAAAAATGAAAATAATAAAACCCTAGTAAAGAAGTCTCCATCTTTTTCAATGTAGCCATAAGAAACCACATCCACAACTGATTGTTAAAGACTGAAGAGTGAAAACTAATGGGCTTTGATTGATCAGTAGGTTAAAACAGAAACAAAGCCCATCTAAATCTTGGATTTATATTCAGTAATAATTTATATGAATTGCGAATATTCTATTTTCTCAGTAAGAAGAACTAAAGAAGACTTTTATTCAAAGACAAAACCGGGTTTAAAACCCGATTTTTTACAACAGAAATTCCATTCCCGAAACCCAAACAACATAAGGTGAGAAAAAAAAACAACAACAACAAAAGAAACAACAGAGAACAATACAGAAGAATCAAACACTAAGGTCTTTGTCTCTGGATCTAGACCATTGTCCAGAGATTATTCATAAGAACATACGAGAAAACACAGAAGAAACTTGAGAGAAGAAAAAGAAACACAACAACATCAAAGTTACAGACTCATTATCATCATTATCCTTCACTTCTTCAATAGATTCCTCGAGAAAATCCTCTTGCAATAAGGATTATTACGTAGAATCGAATGTGGCCTTATGACTTCCACTAGTGAAGCATGAAGTGGACCCTGTCACAAATTTCATAAACCGATATATAACCGAACCGAAAACTGGATTGGAATGTAATTCATATAACTTGTACGTAAAGTAAAGTTAGTACCTTTGTGGCAGCAAGAGCGGCTTGGATGACGAAATTTGCGTAAGGGTCTTGAAGAAGCTGATCAAAGTGAGGAACAGAGACGAGCTCACGCACGATTTGTGGACGACTCTCTGGACAATGCATGAGACATCGTTCCACCATGTGGCTACTGAATTTCTGCATCGAAAGCTGAACGTAATGCCCTTTTAATTGAGCCAGCATCATCGCCACCGCAGAAGGAATCCTTAGTTCTATAACAAATTGGACTGCGTAGTTCCTGCAAAATATTGATCATCCAAAAAAAGTTTGTTATTAGGTTCTTCCGTATAAATGTTTGTTTTGTTTGATAAATTTACCCAAAGGGGTCTTGAGCAAGAAGGAGACTGTTTCTAGAGATCTCAGCGATCAGTTTCTCTCGTTGTTGTCTCATTGAATAAGCAATGCATTTTTGTAGCACACAACATCCATGTCGATGTGTTGCGATTTCAGTGCAGAACTTTGTCGCCGCGTCAAAGATAAACTGTTGAAAAAACAGAACAAGATTTAGCTATAATATAATCTGATGATTGAGAGAGTTAAAAGGAAGTGACTTTAGTTATTTGACCTTGTTATCTTCAGTGCTAAGGCATTGCAAGCAACGTTGAATCACATGGTTTCCATTTAAATCTTTGATCAAATCAAGAAAACCGGGTCTCAAAGCCAATTTCACCAGAGAAATCTGTTTTCCGCTTCTGATTGTTTCCACTAATCTTTGGACAACTCGAGTACTACAAAACAAAGATAAACAAAAAATGTTTAATAAGCATAAGATACCAAAATGATATCTTAGAATGTAATATTTTACCCGTATGCATTGAGAGATATCCGGATAAGTTGACCAGGCTCCTCAGTTGCCACGAGCACGATCTGTGTCCTCTGTTCTTCAGTACAAACATCTAAGAGTTTCTGCATCAGGTAATTCCCAAAAGGATCCATCATAAGCTCAACAACATGAGCAATAACTTCATTGAATATAATCATCGCGTCAACAGAAGTTCCTTCATCGAAAATCCTCTGCAAGAATCGACATCCGTGTTGATCTTTAGCCATTAAGTAAACATATCCTTGAATGTCACACATGTTAGGCAGACTTGGATGACATATCTCCGTAGGATTTCCATTATTAGACATCAATGCTCGAGTATTGCTTCTCTGATGATCAATGCTTTTACCATTCATGAAGAAACTCTCATCAGAGCTAAATGGCTCAGAGCATTTTGAAACCATAGGGACTTGAGTTCGTTGGCAGAACAATGGTAATATGTCTGATGTTGTTGTTCTGTAATTTTGATGCTTATAAGAAACTTCGGGTTGATGTGGGGGCGAGTAAGCTGAGTACTCTCTCATTCCGCCTCGATTTTCGAAAATCTCCTGACCATTGTTGTAAGGACTAGTACCACTATTACTGCTTGAGTAGCTAGGCCATCCAAATTGTTGAGGATTGTTCCCAAACATGTTTCTCTTGTCGTCATTTTTGCTTTGATCGAATCCAGACCACGAGGCACATGACTGGTTAATACTAGACTCCTTTGGTGGACGAAAGAATCCATATGGAAAGCCTCCAGAGACAAATCCACCATTGCTAGGTTCATAGTGTTTAGGTGAAAAGTTGTAGAGTGGATCTGGAGTGAAGTCAGTGTGATCAGACTTAGGAAGAGGATCTTTAAGAGTCTCGGTTCGTGCGTAACGTATTTGATCTTCTTCAACATCCTCCTTGATATTCATACGATAGAGATCTTCACACAAACCTAAATCATCAGTACCATTAACATGACTCTTTTCATGATCCTTGAAAAACAATGAATCAAAAGAGACAGGTGATGATGAAGTGTGATTGTGCTTAGGAATGATCCCGTTAAACGGAGGAGAAGAAAACGGAGAAGAACTATCTTCAGGAGAACAGAGTCCATTAGAGAAGGAACTTGATAAAGAATAGTCTGATGAAGACTTGAAAGAGAATCTGTTGCTAACGGAGAAATCTCCATTAAAGAGGTTTGGAGAATGTAAGGGTGTTCGTAGTGGAGTCGAAGGAGACGAAGAGACCGAAGAAGCTTCACGAAACTCATCCATCTTCATTATTGTTATAAATCTCTCTGTAACAACAACACTAACCCAACGAATTATTTCTTTCACATAGATGATATATCTCAAACCGTAATCAAAAGATCTTACATCTAAAAATATGTACAGAAGAAGAAGAAAACAATAACGTTAGCTAGATTTGTTTGTGTGTGTTTACCTTATAAAGAAGAAAACGTATAATCGTTTCGTCGTTTACGCCATTAAAATAACAGTGAAAGGCTGCAAAATATCCACACAGTGGTTACTCTAGAGAGATAGAGAGAGAGAGATAGAATGAAGGATTGTAGATTCTCTCGTTTATATTTTAAATTGGAAATCTTAGATATGATTTTCTACTTGATCTTCTATTTTTTCTCTAACGGTTTTGGCTTTTAAGTAAATGATTAATTTTCAAAGAAATAATTAAGATGACACACATTTCTGCTTGATTTTCTATAATCGTTTTCTATTTTTTACTGATTTTGATATGTAAGACTGAATCAACCCTTTTAGTATAAGACTAAATCTTTATTAATTATCTTTAAGTTTTGAATGAGTAAAACTTTCTTAAATTAGATTTTTTCAAAAAACTTTTCCTCAGTTAAAGCAATTAATTAATATTTCCACATAAAACGTTAGTCGTTAGATGTACTACTCCTAAATAAAGAACGATTTAAAAGCATTCTAAATTTAATTGTAAATTTCAATATCAAAAAGATAGTTATCATTTTTTATAAATTTTTTTTTTGTGTGTTCTAGGCAGAAAAATGTTTTATATTTCTTATTTAGTGGTAGATGTAAAAAAAGTATAAATAGAATTGTACAAAAATATTTCTAGTTTTATTTTATGGTGTGGTGTAACATCTTAAAAAGTGAAAATAAACCAGAAAATAACATAAAAGCAATAGCGATGTCACGTACAGTGACTTGGTTTTCCTACAATTATGGAAGTTAGCGAAGAGCCGAAGAGGTCTCCATCACATCTATCTCACTTTTCTATTTTCCTACTTGGAAACTACTACTCTTTTCTATTTTTAGACCTAAATCATCTTCCTTTTTCATAGTGGCAAATGCATCAAACTCTTCTCTAAATTTCCCAACAAACTCCTTTTTTCTTCTCTTCTCTCAACGATATAGCTTACGTAGTCGCAAAATCAATTGAAGTTTACTTCTCATCTAAGTGTGAGCGTTTGCTATAGTGTACATCAATACATGCTTACTGCACATTGCAATATCAATACTAAGACATACTCATAACTTTTGTGGTACAAACTGCTGAAACAAGTTTGGTTTTCCGGTTTCAGAAGACCCGGAAAAGAAAAACAATAACTTCTGAAACAAGCAACATCCTCTGTCCCGTAGTAATGCTTATAATCTCCCAACAGTTTAAGCTCGAACTTACATTAGAAAGCCCTAACGGCTTAAAAACCAACTCAATAAAAATAACAACCACGAAACCGCAAAATACAAATCACACTTTGAGCTGAAGTGTATGGGAAACCACAAGAACACACACCGAACAACCGCGGTTTATAAAAGAGTTAAGTTGTTACCGAAAAAGATGATTTTAAACAAGTGCGATGCTTGTCTCTCCACCTGGTGGTTTACGGACACCGCCTAAATAGTCTCTTGCTTCTACTTTCCCATCTGCAAATATGTTGTTTCCTCCTATCTCCTTTAGCTTCGCTTGACTCAGATGCTTTTCAACATTAGATGACGCCGCATCTCCCTTGAATATGTCGTTTCCTGAAAGTTCTGCGAATTTCTTGTCATAAATCTTCTTTGCTGTCTTCACAGATGAGTCTTCTTCAGCAGTCTGCAGAATAGCGTTTCTCTGATTAGACTATATATAACAATGATTGCTAAGAGATATCAAGAAACACATTGGAAAAGTCTTACTTGAGATTCAGCTCCGAGGTTGAAATTGTCCTTAAGAGCCAATGCACGATTAGTTCCAGATCGAGGTTTGATCTCAGGCGGTGGTGCAAAGATGTTCTGTCCACTGATCTCTTTGTATTTAGCATCAGAGAGCTGCTTCTGTAGCTTATTAGCTGATTCATTCTCCATAGTCCCACTGAGCTCTCGCTGTTTCGCCACTTCAGGTACAGTAGCCGGCTTTTTAGGAGATAGATTTTCCTCTTCACCAAATGATATCTGGCTTATACCATTAACTGCTTGCTGAAAGATAATCAAGAGTTTCAGTAATATGACTAATAACATAACGGAACAAGTCTCACTCTCTACACAAACTGGTACCTGATAAACTGGTAATGGCTCTGACGCATCATCTTTTTCGTTACGAGAAAAGATCCCACTGCCAGTTATCTCCTTCATTTTATGTTCTGAGCAAGGCTTCCTAATGACATCATAAACATTTTCACAAGTTTTGACATTAGTATAAATAACCAATCTCATGAAGCTGTCAAATGCATCATCAAGAATCCTTAAATACAAGTCACACTTGAAGATTACTCTCTATGATCTAACTTTTGATGGCATAAACAGAGTATGAATTCAATTCACAAAAAGTTTTCAACTTTCAGATATATGGACAAAATTGGAAACTAATTTTCAAAGAAATCGAATTGGAAATGAAATAGTGATAAGGAAGTAAGTTTAACCTGCGGTTCAAGCTCTCAACTTCTTCATCGGTGACTTGACCACCAAACACCACTTTGCTAATCCCATCCGATGGCTACAAACACATTAAACCAAAATTGAAACAAATACTATTACCAGATTGATCAAAATCAAAGTGAAATTTCATGAATTTCGAAACGGTGCAAGTACCTGGTGGGAACGAACGGCGGAGCGAGAAGCGGAGGAAGGAGAATCCGGCGGTGGAACTTCCGACCAAGTAAGTAGATCTGCGGTCGATGTGTGTGGCTTTCTCACCGGAGTACTTCTCTCCATACTCTCTCACTCACTAGTCACTAGCAAGCAAACAAATCGAAGAGAATGAGAAAAATACAGAGAGGAAGAAGAAGAAGAAGATTAGTCTCTCTCTTTTCAGCTTCTTCTTCCCACTTGGTTTAAGATTAATCGATTGTGTTAATTGACTCTATTACCCTTTACTTTGTTCGTAAATCTCATTTTGATCTGGAAGCTTCTTCTCTACGCTGCCACGTGTGATTTAACAAGTGGTCATGATCATTAAATTCAAAATCAGATTTTCTAATCAGAAAATTGTTGTGATTAGTAGTATAATTTGTTGGCGTTTAACGGGAATATTCGAATACTTTTCTTCTTGTAAGGAATTGGGATTAATATTTTAGAATGTAAAAAAAGTTGTTATTAGGGAAAAAATAATAATTGAAGCGCATTAGATAGAATTATGGTCAATCATATTCTTCTCTTTTTTTTTCTGACACAAGACCATGTGAAGCCATCAAAACTAATAAAGACTTTTACCAACGTTTTATTTAAGCAGTGTGATCACGTGATGCCAACCTTTTATTAGCCATTTAGCATACAACATGTAATTTGATTAAAAGTGTAATTATTTCAAAAGCCGTGATTTTATCCTCTCAATTAGGCCTTCATAACTAAACTTAATTATTTTCCGCAATCTTTAATCCTGATTCTTCGTAACGAAAACTAAATTAGTAAATTCAAATTGTCACGGAGATATGCAGTTTTTTACACGGATCCTTAAAAGAACATGCGTCCAAATAAATTGTGGTTAGACAGGAATATACACAGTAATTTGATTAATTAGTTAATCTAGATTAAAAAACATGTAATCTACTAAGCCCAAAACGTTTAATTCGAAGCTTTATGTTGTTGTTGACAAGAAAATGAAGAAACCACTAGGCCCAAAACCTAGACCCAAACCAATTATATTGAACAATGTTTGGGCCTTTATTTGAGGATCCATCAAAGACCATAATAAAGGCTTCTCTTTCACAAATTCCAAAATTGTTAAGTTTTACCATTTTAAAACTTGTTTCCACGCATTTTGTGTGATTTCTTTCTTTGCCTTTAATAAAGCTTCGTGCTCAATAGGCTGCCACGGAGGCGAGCCTGAAAAATGCCGATGACGGTTGTTTCCGGTCGATTCTCAACGGCGTTGCTCCCTACTTGCTTTTCCTTGTCGCGGTTGCATTCCGTCAAGTACGCCGCTCAAAGACGGGTTGTTTTCGTTTCCAGATCAGCTCACGCCTCTTCAGCCTCCGTCTCCGTTGAGACAAATTCGAATTCGAATGTACGTGCCTTAGTTCTTCTCCAACTTTTTGTAGGAACAGATTCTACTTGTATATGTTATCATGATATTCCCGAAAGAAATCATAATTAGTTTTTTGTTTGAGTTTTACGTGTATTTGATACTACTTTGTTGTGAATTTGATTTTGCTTGATGATCTCGAATATCAGATGATTCAATTTGATTGGTGTGCAGGTGGATTTTGTTATCGAGAAGAAGGATAAGAACAGAGGAGAGAAGAAGATTCTAGCTTGTCCCATCTGTTATAACTCCTTAGCATGGATTAGTCAACCTAATGGATTAATGTGAGTTTTACTTTTCACTAATTTTTATCGTTTGTTCAGAAATTGGATTGAGAGAATAAGTGAATGTTCCAATTTTCTTGAGAGGCAAGTTATCGAAGTTTTGTATTTTACAGAGAATCTGCTGCCTCTGGTATTCAAGTACAATGCAATACATGTAAAAGGAGTTACTCGGGTAATGAGACGCATCTTGATTTGGCTGTTGCTAGTGGAAGCAAGAGATACAGTGAACCGATGCCTCTTTCCACTGAGTTATTTAGGTAGATGATATGCTTCATTGGATTCTTTGTCAATGTCCTGTCTTCTATGTGGAAACTGAGATTTTTTTGGAATTGTTTTTTTATAGGACTCCACTGGTCTCGTTTCTCTATGAGAGGGGTTGGCGTCAGAATTTCATATGGGGAGGTTTTCCAGGACCAGAGAAAGAGGTGAGACAAAAAAAACCTATCTCAATATTCAAAGGCCTCTTCTTTGGCGGCAATTATCTTTCAGGAAATGCGTCAAATTTCTGATTGTTTGTCCCATTTAGTATATTTCACTTAACATAATGAAGCTTACATTGATTAGCAATACATGAACCAAAAATTTAAGAACACTGATAAAGTTGCATTCCACAGTTTGAAATGGCTAAGGCCTATCTGAAGCCTGTTTTGGGAGGCAATATCATTGATGCTAGTTGTGGAAGTGGGATGTTCTCGAGGTTATTCACTAGAAGTGATCTATTTTCTCTGGTTATTGCTCTAGATTACTCAGAGAATATGCTGCGACAATGCTATGAACTCTTAAATAAAGAAGAAAACTTTCCCAACAAAGAGTTTGTACTTTCACCTTTTGCTTTCTTTATTGTCTTTAGATCTTGGGTTACCAGATGTGTTATTTTTACTCCTGCTGTCTCGTTTCCAGGAAACTTGTTCTAGTCCGAGCTGACATTGCTAGACTCCCTTTCCTTTCGGGTTCAGTTGACGCTGTCCATGCTGGTGCTGCTCTGCATTGCTGGCCTTCACCATCCTCAGCCGTAAAGCTTTTCTCCTAATTCAACATTTTACAAAAACAACACATACAATGATACATTGTGTTTATTTTCCCTTGGATCTTCTAGGTTGCTGAGATAAGCCGTGTTCTTAGACCTGGAGGAGTATTTGTGGCCACCACATTTATCTATGACGGTCCATTCAGTTTTATCCCCTTCTTGAAGAATCTTCGTCAGGTGTGTGTATAAGTTACTTCTAAGCCTTAAAACTTTCATTCATGTCTTGCATTTTCTTCTCTTTTGCTCCCTGAGGTGGTCTATGGCTGATTATGCATTCTGGTCATTCATAATATTGTAGGAAATAATGAGATATTCAGGTTCTCACATTTTCCTAAATGAACGTGAGCTTGAAGATATCTGCAAAGCCTGTGGTCTCGTTAACTTCACTCGTGTTAGAAACGGGCCATTTATAATGCTATCTGCAACAAAACCCAGCTAAGCTCACCCTCTTTAAAGTATATATACTTTTCTGTAAAAAATTGGTATAAAGTTATAAACATTATAACAACTTGAGTTCCATACAGTATACCTAATTTGTAAAGCTTTTTGCAAATGTTCCTATTATCTAGCTTGTAAATTGGGGTTAACATGGTTTGCAAAGGGGTCTTCTTCTTGTGAAAACTCAATGTCTCGATTGGAACTTTCTGGAAGAAGTTCACGCATCTCAGAATCTATAAAAGCTTCCATCCGAGCACGATCTCTGTCTAGAGGATAGGAACGGTAAAGAAAGGAGTATATGAAGCAGCAAGCCGCCATTGGGAGTCCTATAGATGTATAAAGAGCTTTTGCCAGAGATGCTGCATTCTCTCTATCTGTGGCTATCTCTGTTGACCTCGATGACCCTTCAGGGATTGGCTTGTATCCATAAACATGTTGTGCCAGGATTCCAACTATAGGAGGTGCAAACGATGACAAGATAGACTCAAACGATTTGTCCAGTGCGTAGACGCTTGTTCTTGATTTCTCTGGAACGATCTCTGCGAAGATTGGGCTGCGTTTGTTTCACCAGGTCAGCAAAAACAGTTAAACGATAGAGAGATATAAAGTCTTTAGGCATAGTAAAGAGAGAAACTTTACTTGTTGGTAGCAGGAGCATTCCAAGAAACAAATAGCCCCAATAGGACTAAGATCAGACCATGGATTGCAGCTGTAGATGGATCATCTGGTAAGACCAACAAGAGAATTGCAGCGAGCGGGATCGCTGAGGCTGAACTAATCTGCGCGAGAATGATTCTTCCGGAATTGGGAAGACGAGTAGACAGAAAATCTCCCATTTTGCCTCCAAACAAGCCACCAAGAGAAGATGCAGCCACGAAAAGACCCATCAAGAATGCAGTTTTCCCGTGTGAGAACCCAATGAGTTCCAACCACATAGGTGCAAAAGAAAGAGCAGACCAAGGAAACGATCCTGTCACTCCCTGAGCTACAATGATCTGAAAAGACCGAATCTTTATGACAGTATCAGCTTCCCGGACCAAATCCTTCACCTCTGTACAAAAAGGTTTCCTCGAACCTGGTTGATTCGAAACATCAACACCATCCTTCACAAAATGTGGATCATTGGCGAAAACTCTAACTAGCACACCAACAATAACACTGATCACACCTACGATATGGAAAGCAACTCTCCAACCAGGTATGCCCATAAAGGTTAATGGAGCTATTAAAACAGAGCAAAGCCCGCCTAAAATCGAACCAATATTTGCTGTTAATTGTAACCATCCAAAAGCAGTACCACGGTTAGCATCATCAGTTGAGTCAGCAACGAGAGACTGAATAGCTGGAGCCACAAGAGCAAGACCAATTCCATTCAGAGCTCTAGACACTGCTACCTGCTCTATCAGAAATGCCACAAGAGATTTGTGTATCTCACTAAACCCAAACCATAAACCTTAATTGTGGAAAAAAGGACAAAACCTGGAAGAAAGTGGAAGAGAAAGCGACAAGGAAAGTAGCAGCGGACCAGAGAAATGCACCCAGAGCTATAACGTGAGCTCGGTTATGTCTAATGGCCATGTAAGCAGCTAAGGGATAGCAAGCGGCTTGAACCATGGATCGTAGCAACGTTAATGACCCGAGTCCGGTTGGATCGGTATGAAGAGCTAAACCGACCTCTTTGTATACACCTGGAAGCAGAGATTCATCGGCTCTTTCCATTATTCCGGCTAGATTCACAAGAAGCAGCGTCATCGTCTCCGCCTTCATCTTTCCCGATTAAAAACAAAACAAAAATCTGATTTTTTCTTTCTTTGAGTCTAATTCGTAACTGAAAAATAATTTGGGATGTGAATCATCAAAGTTGACGGTGGGGAGTGTAAGCCAATCACAGTACGTGGTCGCTGACGGTGGCGCGTGAGAATTGTCAAAGTAGGTTCGTTGATTCCGAACTGGGTCGTATTACTGTTTTCCACAACCTATGGGCTTAGGCCCATATTTTCATAAGTTTATCTACAAACCAATCTTACCAATCTTCCTTTTAAACACGGTAATGTTCTGACTTTTGATCACAACTTTTTAAGTTTCAAGTCTATAATAAATACGACTAAATGTTAACTGCTAATGATCTGGTAATAGAAATACAAAAGGTATTCACGTGAAGACTTAATATTGATACGGATCTACATGTTTTCGTTGGTTTATATAGATATGGAACTAGGTTTTTCACTTTTTTGGAAGAAAAAAAAAAACACTTTGTTTACAGTGTCATTATAAGTTCTAATCTCTCTTCATGCTTAGCTTGGGGATTAAGCATGGGCTTATGTGGACCCTAAATCGTATAATTGATTTTTTAATAAGGACCGTACATGGGCCTATTCTTCCACTTACTGTTGTTTGAACAAGTCTCATATTCCAAGTTCCAACGATTGAAATTCATGAATAAGCAACGGCCCTTGTTTAGTAAAGAGTTTGGATTGGAGCTAAATCCCCTAAGTGAAGAAATATCCAAAAATAGTAAGTCTTCTTCTTTTATTCTTTTTCCCTTCTAAGCCAAGTATATATGGTAACGGTAGTCCCAATGTGCCTTTGGATCATGTGCCTATTAATAAATAAATAAAGCATTTTCTTTGATTGTTATATTTTGATATTTCAAATCAATTGGCAACATCTTCCACCATCAATTAAAAATCGAGTTGATCAATAAGACGATAAAGCAACTTCTAACCTATGAATAATTAGATAATATTTTAGTTTTTCACTAACAATAAAACCTTATATCCCTATACCAATTAAGTATCCAATTTTGAAAATGAATCACAAATAGACATTCACATCGTTTTTTTATTAGCTTTGAAATGCATGTACGAGTAATAAACTGACCCAAAGCCAACTTCGTTATTCTGTTCTTCGTTTTCATTTATTATTTTCCCTTTACAAAGTCCACACGCCATATATCCAATCATATTGTTTGCCATCTTTTACATTATGCGTGGTAATTTAGTGTTCAAATCCATGCTATGAAGATAAATCGATATCTATTGTTTTTAATCGCTAAAACAAAACTAGTTGATAATCTACAGACAACTTTTTTGGCAACTGATTTTGTTTACGAAACTTAAATTAAGCCAATTGAAAAGTTTTTCGCGGGCTGATTTTTTTCTCCAAGTTTACAAATTTTAAAAGTGGATCAAATGATATGCTTATATAAATAATTATATAAATGATATGAGTCATATAAATAATTATTAGTTATCCCTTATTTTTAATTACCCGTCTAATATACATGTTTACATTCGTATTATGAATTATACATATGTACAAGTATGATGACTTCAAGTATATAATATACCGCAATCATTTTATCACCTATTTCCTCTTTAGTTTCATCTTGTCTTTTTAGAAACTATGATAATTAACGGGGAAAAAGAAGTCATAGATGTATTGCTTATGTCAAATTTGTAATCATTTAGTTGCACAAGATGTAAAAAAAAAAAAAAAAAAAA
>Ga0041059_1002208_pt1 | contig 14786 bp, 9 predicted proteins | sample AraColnosormetaG_FD_56232 | JGI IMG/M metagenome (GOLD analysis project Ga0041059, IMG submission 56232) | Arabidopsis roots microbial communities from North Carolina, USA - Col MF nosort | ecosystem: Host-associated > Plants > Roots > Unclassified | place: USA: North Carolina | collected 2013-09-02
GAACAACTTAATTAGCTCTCTCGAACTCACATCTCTTACACTTGAAGACCCATGGCCTGCTTTCTAGCCTAAATTTCCTCGAGAAAACAAGCAAAAAAACACAAGAAAGCTAGAATCTTATTTTCTTCTTGGTCTTTCTTGGTTTCTTCAACTTTTTCTTAAAAACGTTTTCAAAAAATCATGGGCACCGGAGAAAAAACCCTGAAGAGCTTCCAGTTACATCGCAAACAATCAGTCAAAGTCAAAGATGTTCCAAAAGGGTGTTTAGCGATCAAAGTGGGATCGCAAGGAGAAGAGCAACAGAGATTTATCGTTCCTGTTTTGTATTTTAACCATCCATTGTTCATGCAGCTCCTGAAAGAAGCAGAAGACGAGTATGGATTCGATCAAAAGGGCACCATCACAATTCCTTGTCACGTGGAGGAGTTTCGTTACGTTCAAGCTTTGATAGATGGAGAGAGATCAGTTTACAATGGTAACAACCATCATCATAGACATGGTGGCCGTGACCAGTATCATCATCTTGTTGGATGCTTCAGAGCTTGATGAATAATGATGAAATGAAATGATGGGTGGTGATTGTATGTGTTCAAATTTTAATGTTTTTTCTGGTTTAATCTTGTGGAGTTGTGGAGCCAAAACTGGCCTAACCCACAAAAGAAGTGAATCTTCTAAATTCTATCGATTTGTAGTATCTTTTTCTGTAATTTTAATGGAATTTTAAGATTTAAGAGTGTTGTTGTTTCTGATTTTTTTTCTTTTTCTTTTATTGCTTTAGACCATTTTTGAAAGGTTGTAGATAAACATGACTACGATGATCACAAAGAAACGAAAAAGATTGACACATTTTTTGGAAATTTGCAACTGTTAGACACGTATCAAAATGATAAAAAATGATATTCCATTTAGGAAAAAACTATAAGGAAAATATTCTAAAATATCACAAAATAGCTTTGAATTCCAAAAATACCATAAATTTTAATTTTATGAAGACTTCATAAAATAATTGTGATTTTTTGGGATTGTATTAGGAATGTTGGAAATAAAGCATAATTGTGGTATATATATAGGAAATAATGTTGTGATATAAGAAATTAAATATAGAAAAAGAGGAAAATAAAGGAGAGATTCTCTGAAATTAGTTTTTGTATAAAATATTTCCTTTTACCTTACATTGTAACGGCTGGTCCTCTAAAGCATTAAATCTTTCATTTGACTATTACTAGTGATATTTTAATCAATAGAGAATACATACACATCGAAGTAAATAGCAATGCATCTTCCAATGTTAGCAGGTTACTCATGCATTCTTCAGAGTCTTTTACTCTATGCGTTAATTCCAAAGATCCTATTTCACCAATCACAATATCACACAGTAAAAAGGATGAAACCAAGAAGATCCTATCTTCTTACTGATATCTTTGTAGTTTGTATACATTCTACAAAAAAATATGGGCAGTACTACAATCTAATCTCATTTATATTAAATATAACTATCTAAATTAAAACATATATACTTGTGAAACAATTAGTTTAAGAAAGCGAAAAGTATCATGATTTGGGCTGTATATATATACTATCACACCTGTAGAGTGCCTGTTTTCCGTAGACTAATGGGTACGATCGAACCCACTCATCTCACTATCATGATTTGTAATAAATGGTTATGATTCGATTGTCGGCACCATTTGAGAAAAGGAAAGGCTTAGCTTTTTTTTGGGTTATCACTAATTGTTGTTTTATCACTTTTCATTTCATTTTTTAATTTGTTGATTAGGACAGCGTTACTTTATTGTCTTTTGCTTTTAAGTTTTAACCCTTCATAATAGCCTTATGTAGAATTAGTAGTTGGCCTGAAAATCGTTTGATTAGATGCTAGACCTCTTTAATGGTATGAATGATATTCTTAAGGATTTGTTGTAATGGAGATGATGATGATGAAGTGATTTGCTTAGAGGAAACAATGTAAAAGTTAAAAGCAATTGACATACAATATGACTACTTGAACCATAGATGTTCATATATTATACTTGCAAAAAAATGACTGTAACCCATCTACCTTATGCACATGTTTATATCTTTTTTTCATTTTGGTCTTTTCTGTACCATAAAATTGAAACTCTATAATACGATAAAGAACAAAACAAACGGACGAAAATACCCCTCACCTCTCTCAGAAGTCTATTTGCTCTGTTCTGATGAAGAAAAAAAATATTAAGAAAAAGACCTAAAATTAGAGAAGGACTAGCGAGGTCTTGCGTGAGCAGCACGAAGAGTAACTCCGTGCAAGAACTTAGTGAACCCTAAGTAACTCAGCTTCCCGTCACTGCTTCTTACCCAATCTCTCAAGTGTCCATACGCAGACGCACCCACATTCAGTTCCTGTTCAATAACCAGAGTCAAATTCAGTTCCGAAGCCAAACACCGGTCCTATGAATCGAGAGGATTACATTTAACACCATACCCTTGCTAGTTCTTCGATTGTGATCACTCGGTTTCCCTCGGTTTCAAAATGCTGGAAACCTGCCGTTGCTATCTCTTCCCACGCGTCAACAGCTTCTAGTTGATGGATGCTAATTGCTGCTGCACAGAACTCTTCGAAATACATCTTCCTATACGCTAGAGATTCCATCTGCCAAAACAGATGATCATTAGAAACCAAAAGATTGATTCATTTTTCTCTCAAATTTGTTCTCAGGTTCTCACAGTGTGAAGTATTTCAGGAACTCTTGATTCTCTCATTGCGTCTGTTGCGTTTTGCATAAGCGCCTGCGAGGATGGAGCTTATTAAACCTTTTTAGTTTAAAAAAGCCGATGTGACTATTGACCAAAGGCCTTCCTTCAGATTAAGTAACTTACCGTCTTGAAGTTTTCGAGAGAGACGCTACCATCTTTGTTTGGTCCCAACAGCATGAACTGTGCTCTAAGATAGACTAGCTCGTTCTCGGTCAATGCTTTTGCTAGCGCCTAGATTCAATTATTAAACATATGCTTCAATCTTCTAAATCAACTCTTACCAACTTTGTGCCAAAAGAAGAAGAAGAAGAAAGTCATACCTTTAAAGCAGCTCGTCTAAGAGGTGTCGCGTGCAAGTAGGCTTTGACCAACTTATAGATCAAAATGTCTAAAGGAATCACACGACTATCATCCCGTAACCACGGATGAGCTGAAAATAAACATATCATTAGTTCTGTAATGTTCAAAATAATATAACTCAATGATGTGTCAAAAAAAGAAAAAAAAAACTCACTCAAAGCTTGAACTGCAGACATTCGCTTCCTATAGTCTTTGTTGAGAAGTCGTTTCACAAAATCTTTACCTTCTGATGAACAAGAAGGCCAAGGTACGTCATCATAGTTTGGTTCAGTTCTTAGTACAGTGCGAAAGATTCCAGATTCTGTCCGTGCCCAAAAAGGTCGGCTTCCACATAAGAGTATATATGTAATAACTCCAATACTCCATATATCAGCCTCAAGGCTATATGACCTGTGTAAAACTTCAGGCGCGACATAGTAGGCACTTCCAACTATATCATTCAGTCTTTCATCTGCATTGAGGAATTCAATCAAATTTCACTAGTAGGCAGCTATAAGGAAAGTATAGTGACAAGGCCTGAAAGAATGAAAAGTCTTACCAGGTCTAATAAAGTCTGAGAGACCAAAATCAATAAGTTTCAAGTCTGAGTCTTCGCGGCTTGATGTAAATAGAAAATTCTGTTGAACAAGGTAACAGGAGTGTTTAGTAATGATGTGTAATGCTACTGGAGGTAGAGATAGGGAAAGTTTTCTTTGTAAAAACAGACCTCTGGCTTTAAGTCACGGTGCACAACTCCTTGGAGATGACAAAATGAAACAACAGTTAGAATTTGTACGACAATCGCCTTTGCATCATCCTCCGGGTATTTACCACCCCTGAGACAAGAGAATGCAGTGTTTGAGCATAGATATGAATAAATTCTCAGCATTTAACTTGAGGCATATGCAGAGAAACACCTAAAAGAGTAATCAGACATACCTTGCTAAAATTCTGTCCAAAAGTTCTCCACCATCACACAACCTGGTCAAGCAGAACCAAACATCGATTTAAGTAACTGGTTTACAAGGTGTGTCTGATTACAGAGATATGTTCAAAGAAATGCAGTTCAGAAGTGATGTTCTGTGTTACAACATTTAAGTAACAGCCAAAATCCTGAGGAAGAGAGAACATCAAATATCTGATAAAAAAAAATGGAAACAAGACATACTCCATGACTATGTATACGTTATTGGCGTCCTCACATGCATCATAATATTTGATTAAATATTTGTGTCCAGATAATGATTTCAGTAACTTCACCTCCCTGCGAACATCTTCAATTGCAATTGCTGTTGTCATCTGCCAAGTACAGAAAGATAATTCAGTCAACAAATCCTTTTTGCTTGTTCTATTAGAGAGAAGGATAGCACAACTGTCACCAAAATGTGTCAGACCAGCTTCATTACAAAGATAAGCCAAAATCATGAGCTTTCAAAAGTGAAGCCCATACATAAAACATTGTGTCCTAATGCAGACAAAAGGAATGTCAGATTATGGTCTCCCCAGGACGCAGCCAGACAAAGACTTCTCTAGTTACGTTTTTCATGAATCATCTTTTCAAAAAAGGATGAAACAGACAACAAATATCACATGTAACACCATAACATTCTTACAAAATCAACAGCTAAGTAATCAAAACGTAACCTAACTGTGATTACAAGCTTCGAACAAACAAATGTTTGCAGAAGAAAAGCTCATAAACATTAGTACATGAAACTCATTCTTTGATGACTATCCTTGTCCTAATGCTGACAAATCAACAAAAAGTTCACATTTTTGTCTACTCAACTCACTGCCAAACAAAAAATTTACCTATCAAAAGAGACAACATTGTTTGTCTCAAGAGACTCAGCTGGAAGAAAAAGACAATTCACTGTCCCACAGCCATTATCCAAACCCAAGAATCTTACTTTCACTACCTCAACTACGAGAAAATGTAAGCATTACTCGTTCCACATTTCAAAACCCTCCACAGATTCTTGTAGCAGCATCAGCAACAAACAAATCACAATATAAGCTAAAATTCAACACCAATGCAAGCAATCCCAAAATCAAAAACTAGATGTTCAAAAGATTGAGAATTTAAAACCTTAGCCTTGGAGATGATCTTGACAGCAATAGGATGATCCTTAATATCTCCCTTCTTACCACGGCCAGAACAAGTATGACCAAAATGCCCTCGACCCACTTCTTTCCCCAATTCGTACTTAGCACCAAAATTCTTGCCATAACCAAAGCTCTTATCAAGCGACTGCTCCGGCTCAGTTCCTCTCTCCTCAGGGATCGGACCTTCCTTAGGCTTCACTCCAAGACGTTTGATCAAAGAAGCCTTAATGTGTTTGGCTGGAGAAGGCGGCGGGAAAGGCCGTCGGAAAAACCTCCTCGGAGTGGAAGTTCTGGCCGGAGAAGGAGAAACACCAGAAGGAAGAGGGCTCGCTGATCCGTGAGGGAAAGGACTAGGCCAAGGACTCGGATTCGATGACCTAGCTGGAGTGTTCTTAGCTCGACCGTAATTAACCGGAGTTAGAGGCTGAATCTGATTCCCGTCGCCGGAAACAACATAAGTAGTCGTGTTAGCTTCTTCTTCACCATTTTGCTTACTCTGATTAACCTTCCCGTAACATTGCCCCATCTCCCCCACACAATCAAAAATCAAAAGAATTCAAAATTGAAGCAACATAGAGCAAGTAACGAATCAGATCAAAAGGAAGAGAGATCCAAAATTGGAAGAAGAAAACGATAAACGAAAGGAATGAGAGAAGAAGAAGAACAGAGACGACAAGGTAAGTGTTAAAAACTTAGAAGAGACAAAAGTGACAGAGAGAACAGAACGGAACGGAACGGGGACGGTGGTGTTTTTACGTAGTAGAAGGATTGAGAACCGTTGGATTAAAATCTGAGATGTTGAAATGTAAACTTGGAGATCTCAAACCATTTAACTCGTTCTAGTCACTATTCAACAACAACTACCTTCCCCTAATCAGGCATTTTTAGTCTTATACTATTTGATTAACAATTTTGTTTTGTGTTTTGTGAATATGAATATATTTTATTTTGTCCTATGTCTTTTTCTTTTCTTATTATATGATAGTTCGAGTTCTTTTGACTCTTTCTTTTTTCCTTTAATTGTTTTGTCTTTTGTTACTTTTTGGGCTCTTTTGCCGTTTCCTTATATAAATTTGTAAGACATTTTAAACAAAATCAAAATTCCGAAAACGGAGTTTATAAAGAAGATTGGATTCATCAATTCCACGTGGCTTAATATTATTGGATCTAACTAAAACAGAGTTTCTTCCATAACGATTTTTTCACAACATATGATGCGACCTGGTCGGATGGTTCGGAAATGGAGAATATACGGAGTACGTTATCCTACGTGACAATATCTGGGCCGTTAAAAAAATCGCTTTTAAATGTGATTTATTGAGAATTAAACACAAGGGCGTGATTACAGCTTTTTCTCGAATTTGGAAACAATACTTTTCTTTTGTACTTCTAAACATTTTTTTTTTAATTAGTTATCACTCTTTTTCAGGAAAAGTATATATTTTCGACACAAAAGTTATATTATAAAAAAAGTTGAAATTTTTGTCCAAAAAAGAAAGAAAGAAGAAGTTGGAATTAATATGTTTTATCTGTTAATTAATTAAATAAATCCATGTGTAAAGCAATCACACGGAGATACAATATTACAAAGTTATTGTTTTTTTTCTTTGTGATTAAATTTTCTTTACGTTGAAATCAATATGTTTTATACTAGAATCTTGTTAAAAATTGTAATAATTTTCTGTGATTGTGTTTTCACTTTTTTCTTTAGAGATCTCTCGTACTAAAATTAGGGTGACACTAAATCCAATTATGAAATTAAATTATAGTGGTAATTAATAGGTAAAGCGACGTCTATGAGGAGATTTAACACAAACATTACTATCAACTTATCAAATAGGTAAGAAGCAGTTTTTCTTTAAATTTATTTTGAAAGATAAACCTTGATGTAATAAATTAAACAAATTGAAAGTTTAGAAGTTACCGTTTGTTTGTATCAGCAGACATTAGGAAATATATGGTCATTTACACCAATAATTGTCCATAAAGCCGAACAAATGGGTAATAATATAATTTTAAAGTATGTCGAAAATAGAAGGAAAATAAATAAATGTAAATGGGGAATAGAATCCACCTTCAATATTCTATGGTATTTTACAAAATATTGAACCGACTTAAAGTAAGTCCAACAACATGCATTTGTTTAGTTTAATTGGATTTATTATACACCAAAATTATTGTGATTGGAGTACATTTTTTATACAAATTACAAAACTCAAGGCTAACATCGATTACCTCAGAAGTCGACAAATATTTCGTTAAAAAATAGAGAAAGTGAAAAAATCTTGTATTTTCTGTAAATTTTAGCGTATGTATTAATTTGTTATTACCGTCATCTGATATCATAGCGTATGTTTTAAGAACTCTTCGTTTGGATTTATGTCCAATGGTCAATGCTCATTCATATTAATATATTTCTTGTCAGCAGTTTGATAATATAATAAACATGTGTCTAAAAATATTTATCAAATTCACCATTCAAAAATGAGTTATAACTTATACGACACAATATTTCCTTTCAAGTTTATTTTCACAACTACTTCGTAAATTAAACAAATGGTAAACCACGAAAAAAATGGTAGATTTGTTGTCATCCTAATTGTTAGAATTTGTTTTAAGTTATGTTGGTAAATATTTTGCAGAAATTGATTAAATAATAATAATATCCCCTTATGAGCCCGAAACAATCGAGCCCAGCTTGTCGTTCACAATGTAGATCTTATCCTTAATTTTCAAAGGAAAACAGTTCAGCCCAGTATAGGCCCAATATCAACCCGCTTCTAGGCCTAATCCTAAACATGAACCAACTTTGAGAAATATAACCTTTTTTTTGTCATTCAGCTGAATATTTACCATCTAAACTATTCAATCAAAGCATGATTGATAAATTAATAAATTATATACAATAAAATTTGAGACCACAATTTTTCACTAAGAACATTACGACAATGTTTATAGTTACCAAATTTTGGTTTTGTTTTAATTTCTTAAGTTAGTAATAAATACTGACAGCATGAGCAATATAACTGATCAGTATACATATCTTAAGGATTAAATCAAACGAAACATTCAAAAAGGCACTTGTCTCTCTAGACACTAGCTAGTTGGTGTGGTTTCGGTTAAGGTCGTTGCCACAACACCTAAATATAGTGACGAAACAAATTAAGAATCCAAGAGTAACTTTGAAGCTAACATTATTAAACAATCATACGAATATATGTCAATATCACTTACTATATTTAAACTTAATAATTATTAGAAGCCCTTTTCTATATATACATGCGTGTATGTTGTATTGTTATATATAAATAAAAAGTACACTTATTTACTTAAAACAACGAAAATATTTTATATTTTTGCTTCTGCAAGAAGCATGCAGTCGAACATATGGACCTGCGTTCTTTGGAGTTGTTGGATTGTTGGAATCATATGATAATTTCAGCAGACGCCTATACATTAATACTTTTCATTGTGATTTTTTGTATTATATATATGGACTAACTATCTGACACTGTAACACTACGTGTAATAACTATAATTTTTTTAGTTTATAAACAAATGGGGTCTAATAACTTGAAATGTACTCTTCAATGTGTGAATCCAGCCAAATTTGGTCATTATAAACTATTTTTTGTTATATTATCTAGTGTTTCATTTATTGGCATCCCAACTAGAAAAATGATATATATGAACAAACAAAATATAAACAATATTTTACTTGTTACGTTTTGGCCTTACACTTTTTAAAATTGAAATGACTAAACCCATTTGCATTGCATCAGCATTAGTGGTTTATTTATTGTTAAGTATCAAAGCCATCTCTGCTCATAGATTCCGCGCATGCGTTTGTACCTCCACTAACCATCTCAATATTTATTTCCTTTGGTATTTGATCTCTATTATACCAACTTATTTTTTTACATATATAAAAGAGATATTACCAAATATGTTGAATCTAAAAATATTAACCACTAAACTTAGATATACCTTAACTTCGTGAATATACATATACTTGTATAAGTATTATTAATAAAACATAAAACAAAATGACTATACATGAACGAACACATCTTTTATCGTATATCATTTCATATGTTTTCCAATAATAGATGTTTTGGAAAATTTAAATTTTTATACAAATACAAAAAAAATATGCAAATTTTATATAACACTTTCAATGTTATTCTATTAGTTAGAGATTTAGAGTTGAAATACTTAATTTAAATAACTAACAACTAATAATTAACTATAAAACAAAGTGTATTGCATTGCAATTTGTAAAAATGTTCTTCGTATTTATATAATGTCTAAAACATACAACTTTATAAAACGAGTGAGTATTGCAGATATCTTACTGCAATAATGCCGACAAAAAATATAAAAGTAAAAATCTTACTGCATTAGGTATGCTTTCGAAAGTTAAAAGTTTTCAAGTGGCAAACATTTGTCCGCCTAGACAGGAATAAAACAAAAAAAATATTCATAAAACCAAAACTGTTGCTTTTACTAAAGAAGACTTTATGCTACATTTTTAACAAAAAAAAACAAAAAAACTTTATGCTAAATTTTATATTTTAAATGTGACAATTAACAGGTAACAACACGCTGGAAAACCAGCAGAGATATTAAATCCGGTTAAGGCTTAATATTTACTGCTTACATTTCCAGTGACAATATAGAGAATCTAACATTAAATTATATGAACATGAGATTAATAAACTCACTATAGTAAAATAAGCAGGAGACATCACGTGAAGCGTCGGATTGTTTGTCATAATGTCTTCATCGTACGGCAACGCGATGAATTGAAACAGAAGACATCACGTGAACCAGTGCTACATGGTTAACTCAATCATTAACGGCGTATATTTTCTTGTATTGATTCTTCTCCGGATCGTTAACTATGCTCCCGATTTAACACCGTCAGTTCAGTATTTATACGGCGCAATAAATTACGATAATGTAGCCTCTTGAGAGAATGTTTTGCGGGTTGGACTTTGGAGAAGAAAACAATCATATAACCTATCTATATAAAATCGAGTAGAACGAGAAATAAAATTATTGTAAAGCGAGAGTGCATTAGGATTATGTGGTCTAATTATGAAAGAAAAAAGATTATGCCAATAATGATGATATCGAATAAACACCAGCACGATGGTTTTCTAATAATCCACAACTAAACAAACGTAAGGCCTTTATTTATCTATTTTTATGTTAATCTTGAACTATCGAAGCACGACTTGAGCTATCTATGAGTTATTACAAAAATATGATGTCGTCAGTTTGTCACCGAGGGCTTATTAATTAGATAAATTACAAACCAATTTTTGTCCTTCATATAATTTCATTTAACGGATCATGAAAATTAAGAATCAATACGATACAAAATGCATAATTGTGTATTTGACGTGATAAAAGAACAACGAACCAATGCACATGTAACCATGTGATAACGTATCCCCCGAAAACAAAAAAAAATAGCCAAGACACTACAGCGAAGTCGTCTTTTGTGATGTCGATTCTATATCGTCGCCCCCACTTACAACGACGTCGTATAGGTTTAATCATCAATCATGGTTTCATTTATAAACAATCCAACAAAAAAAACTTTGTATACGTTCTAATTGATAAAACAAAATTAAAAAAGAGAGGGATGGATCCTAACACTGAGTTACAGAGACATTAGAGACAAATTTGCTTGTGACTTAACTAGGTCAATATAAAACAAAATCAAAGAAAGTTCCAAAAAACGACACTGACTCGTATGTCCCCCATTCTTACTTGTCACCCATCTAATCTAACCATCTCCTAGGCAGCTTCACGAGCCGTAGTCTAATCTAAAATCTTATCATTAGACATTTCTATATATATTTTAATTTCTTTACCTTTTTACACCACTGTAGAAAACCACGAATTTTACTCCATAAGTTGATATCATTTTCATTTACGTCTCCGTCACTCTTTCTCCCTATCCACTAAACACAGATCCCAAAAAAGAAATAAACGAGTAAAAAATGTAAAGAAACGTCCCTTTGTTTCTACGCGATTTTCTGTAAATTTTCCTTCGTTTTCTCGCAGTTTCTTTCTCACCAAACAAACCCTTATATCACTCTATCTCTTTCTTTCTCTCACATTCAAAGCTTCTTCTTCTTAACTCTACCCCTAACGTCCTCTCATCTTCTCTGGCAGAACAGAAAACGATGACTAACTTCTCCCGATCCAAATCCACCGGAACTATCGGGTTCCCGGAGTTTAAACCCACTCGACCCGGTCCAGACAAATACGAGAACATCCACAACGATGACGACGAGTACGAAGAAGGACATAGCACTACGAGTACAGACTACTACGACGCTTCAACGCCGTTGAGCTCACACGCGTCAAGATCCGGGAACGGGTCCGGCTCGGGTCAGTTAACGGTCGTAGACCTTCTTGCGGCGGTTCTGAGGAAGTCGTTGGTGATGTCGTGTGCGATGGAGAGAGGGGAAGATGACGTGGTGGCGTCTATGGATATAGGTTGGCCGACGGAGGTTAAGCACGTGAGTCACGTGACTTTTGATCGGTTCAATGGTTTTCTTGGTCTTCCTTCTGAGCTCGAACCGGAGGTTCCTCCTCGAGCTCCTAGCGCCAGGTCCGTTATTAATTAATTATTATCCCAAAGATGAGTAATATTCCAAACAAAAAATGAATTTAATATTTTATTCCATATATATTGAAAAAAGATTATGATATGAGGAATTAAATAAATATTTTCCTAGCTGGAAATCTGTATATGGCATGTTACTGTGTTGGGTAGAATCATTAAGATGGTTGTTGTTTGGATTTAAATGCATGATTACGACACTCGTTTCTTCACAAAAGAAGATTCTCTTTTTGTTTTTTTTTCTCTCTTCAAAGATTTTCAATGGTATGTAAAGTCAATAACCATTTATTCAAACAATGAAACTATTTAGACATAAATTTGGTCTTTAATCAACTCATGAAGTAGTGGTTGAATGACACATCCTGGAATTGGGGATTAGTGTTTAAGCTTTCACAACATAATGATATTATTTTTGGGCTTTCCCTAGAGATTGGTTTGTATGATGATACATGGAGCTCTAATAAGTTTGGTTTGTATAGAAGATACAAACTTTTGGGTCCTATGGAGATATACTAACAGAAACACGATTACACAACAAATTTCTCATAAAAAAAAAAGTAAACAATTTGTAAAATCGAATTTTTCCCCTAATATGTACGGCTAAAAGAATGGAAATCATGAATTTTTCAAAAAGATATAATTGGTCTTCTTGAATTGTGAAACTTATGGCTTTCCGTACGTAGATGGATTTGTGAAGTAAAAGAGTGACTGATTATTTTTGATGATACTTGTGAGTTTCACTAAGTTGGTGACTTTGTATATGATATAATGATTGGTTCTTTCTAACGATTGAGCTTATATGTTTTCTCTAGATTTATTTCTATAAGAGTAAAATATAGGTTTTTATATGATCTAACATATTGGTTTTTCTATGAGTAAAGATTTCTTATTTTAATTCAGTGTAAGTGTATTTGGAGTATCGGCGAAGTCAATGCAATGCTCTTACGACGACAGAGGAAATAGTGTCCCAACAATCCTTCTCAGGATGCAAAAACGTCTATACACTGAAGGAGGTCTTAAAGTAAGTCTCTACCCTCTTCTGTTCCGTGAAAATTTCGGATTAGTTTGGAAAAGAGTTTGATATAATGTGTGATTGTTTATTTACCTTAAGGCAGAAGGAATTTTCCGAATAAATCCAGACAACGGCAAAGAAGAGCATGTCCGTAGACAGTTGAACTGTGGTGTGGTACCACGTGGAATTGATGTTCATTGCTTGGCGGGTTTAATAAAGGTTGAAAAAGGAAAGATTTAAATTAGTTTCTATAACATTTTAAGTTCAAAAGGTTTGATGTTTGCTGTTGTTGAATTTCGGATTAAATTAGGCGTGGTTCAGGGAGCTACCTACAGGAGTGCTTGATGTGTTGACACCAGAGCAAGTAATGAGGTGTAACACGGAGGAGGATTGTAGCCGGCTAGTGATACTTCTTCCTCCGGTTGAATCTGCGATTCTTGATTGGGCCATCGGTCTAATGGCGGATGTGGTGGAGCATGAACAGTTTAACAAAATGAATGCTCGCAATGTAGCTATGGTCTTTGCTCCAAATATGACTCAAGTCAGTAATAAAATTGAATTTTCTTTTAATGAAACAGTTGATTCTTTAGTTATATAGTTTTGAATCTCATGAAAATGTTTTGATGTTGTAGATGGCAGATCCTTTAACTGCACTCATCCACGCAGTGCAAGTGATGAACTTTCTCAAGACTTTGATCTTAATGAACCTCAAAGAAAGGGAAAACGCAGACGCGAAAGCAAGGTGGCTCAAGAAACAAACATCTGATCCATCAGAAGAATGGGAATCACAACACTCCGAGATATTAAGCCCTGAGAAACCAAACAATAATAACCCTAAGTTCTTGAGAGTGGCTACTCTGTGTAGGCTAGAGGCTGACAATGAAGAAGAGTTTTGGAATATAAAGAAGAGAAACGATCATGAAGGTGTTTTAGATACTTCATCGGGTAATGGAAATATTGGACCGGTACAAAGGTTGTGTAAGCATCCATTGTTTCAGTTAAGCAAATCCACCAAGAAAGCTTTTGTAAGTAATCGAGATGAAGGAAGAAAAGGACGAGAAGCTTGGAGTTCACGTCTCTCTTCTTTGCCTTGGTAAAATTTTCTTACCTCACTTTATTTTTCATGTTTTTGAGAGTGTAAAAAATATTGTGAAATATGATTATAGGTGTTAGTTGTTTGAAAATAGGGATAAATTTACATCCAATCAATTCAGAAATGGAAACAAATGTATCCTAGTTACTTTCTGAGAGAAAACTCATACTCTATTCACAAAAACAGAGCATTCCAACAACAGTCATAACAGAGTTGTCGTCTGTTTCTATTAGCGAATTTTAAAGAATTGATATCGTATGTAGAATATCAGGCGATATTTAGAAAAATCAGATCAAAGAAGGTTATATGAGCATATGACCACTAGACCGGCTAGTATCAAAATATTCCAGGTAATTAAGTCTCAAAATCAGATATAGATCTTGTAAGCTGTGTTAGATATTTAATTTGAGATTCTTGAAACAAATACCAAAAAATAACAAAATTCAAATCTCAATAATTGTTGGAAGAATGTTCCCGTACATCCGAATTAAATCACGCATTCAAAGAAGTAACTTTTTTAGTAATTAATGCATATATTAAGGTCGTCCTAGAGTGGGGAATGTGGCTAAAATAAGTTTGACCACTGTTTCATTTGAAATTATTCCTTGTTAATCTTGATTTCTATTTAAATGCTTGAAAGCATTTATTCTCCAATTCTTCTTACACTATAAACTTAAAATGTTTTTTTTTAAAACGAAACATTGATTTTATTAAAAACAAAAGAAAAGTTGTTTTAAAACGCTGTTTTAATTTATTGACTAGATCATAACCCGTGCTATACAGCACGGGCATTAATATTTTGTATAAATTAAATTGTATACTTTGTTTGAATTACATAAGAAATAGTATAGTATAAA
>Ga0041059_1002209_pt1 | contig 14776 bp, 12 predicted proteins | sample AraColnosormetaG_FD_56232 | JGI IMG/M metagenome (GOLD analysis project Ga0041059, IMG submission 56232) | Arabidopsis roots microbial communities from North Carolina, USA - Col MF nosort | ecosystem: Host-associated > Plants > Roots > Unclassified | place: USA: North Carolina | collected...
TTTTTTTTTTTTTGTTAAATTATATCAAGAAAATGTTATACACCAAAGTTTACATACGTTAACCTTGAAAAAAAAAACAGAAAAGTGATTAAAAACAAATAAAAACTTAGAAGACGTTATATTAGTCTCTTGGTTTAATATACCTTCTTTGTATAGCCAGCCTCGATTGATTTATCTGTAAGAAAATATATATACACACACGCATATTCAACAGATTTTAGTCTAAAGAAACATCATGAGGAGCAAAAAAAGATCAACGGCCCACTCACTCGTTACAGAAAATATCTCTCTATATTTATAGATTACAAGCTCGAACAAAGATTGCATACTAAAATTTAGAACTAAATTAAACCAAATGGAACATCTTTGCCTCTGTCTTGTCCTCTGCGCTGCGATGCTAACACTTGGAAAATTTCTCAAAATTATGTTCCAAGATCGAAAGAAATCAACAGCTGGTGTTCCTCCGGGAAGCGATGGTTTTCCGGTGATCGGAGAAACACTTCAGTTTATGCTTTCTGTCAACAGCGGCAAAGGCTTCTACGAATTCGTCCGTAGTCGCCGTATCAGGTAAACAAAAGAAGCCTCTGGCCCATCTAGAAGGTTTCCACTTCACATGATCATATACTTTTTATATATTACAGGTACGGTAGTTGCTTTAGGACAAGTTTGTTCGGAGAGACACACGTGTTCCTGTCTACGACCGAGTCAGCTCGGCTTGTTCTGAACAACGACTCAGGGATGTTCACGAAACGGTACATAAAGTCCATAGGTGAGCTTGTAGGTGATCGGAGCCTTCTATGTGCTCCTCAACACCATCACAAGATTCTCCGTAGCCGTTTGATCAACTTGTTCTCCAAAAGATCGACGGCTCTGATGGTTAGACACTTTGATGAACTCGTCGTGGACGCTCTTGGTGGATGGGAACACCGTGGTACGGTGGTCTTGCTCACAGATTTGCTCCAGGTTTGTTTCACATACTTCGTTGTATTGGGCCTATTTAAAGCCTTCTCTCTTTCGGTTCATAGTTTAAATGGATCATGGCCCAGTTTTCTACTCATATGCTAAAATAGAAATTCTGAAATGATTAGGAAGGACTATGATAAATTAACTTTAGTCAACTCAAAATTTCATATATTTTTCTTATTGAAGGCAAATCTTAACTGATGTTGCAGATAACATTCAAAGCAATGTGTAAGATGTTAGTAAGTCTAGAAAAGGAAGAAGAACTGGGTTCCATGCAAAGAGATGTGGGCTTTGTTTGTGAAGCCATGCTCGCTTTTCCTCTCAATTTACCTTGGACTAGATTCCACAAGGGGATCATGGTACGTACTACGTAGTTTCAATTACCCTATTTTAGATATCATATTATATACTCATCCAGAATTTAAATTGATTGTGGTTCGATTCATGAGAAGTTTTGAGTGATGCAGGCAAGAGGAAGAGTTATGGAGATGTTAGAAAAGATAATTAGAGAACGGAGAAATGAAATAAATAGTCATAATAATCATCATGAAGATTTTCTGCAGCAGCTTCTTGCAGTAGATAACGACACTCCTCAGTTGACTGATGCTGAGATTAAGGACAATATTCTGACCATGATCATTGCAGGTCTCATTTAATACCCATCATTTTTAGACCAGCTTATATATAGAGAAGAAAAACAAAAATATATATTTTTTAATAAAGGGTTAAGAAAAATAAAATAAAATATCATATCAGATTAATTGTATCTTTTTAATTTATGATGAATCCGGTTAATAAAATAAAAATAAAAATTCAGGACAGGACACGACTGCTAGTGCTCTGACATGGATGGTCAAGTACCTCGGAGAAAATCAGAAGGTTTTGGATATTCTTATTGTAAGTTCTATAATTAGTTTCTCTTGTGGTATGCACTTTAACATATATTTATCACTTAAATTTGTTTTAAAAAAAATATTAATCATTTTAATTGCTGCTTTTCAATTTCAATAAAGACGAATTTAAAGGGTTTTAGTTTTAAAACATGTCATTGTCCTGGTCGGTCAACAGGAAGAACAATCTCAGATTACAAAGAAGGCATCAAATAAACCATTTCTTGAACTAGAAGATCTAAGTGAAATGCCATATGCCTCAAAGGTAATTATATATAAACGTTTTTTCAATGGACTAATTTGTTTAAAATTATATGTTTACATGTACATGTAAATTTTGGAAATAGATGGTGAAAGAATCTCTGAGAATGGCGTCTGTTGTGCCTTGGTTCCCAAGATTAGTCCTTCAAGACTGTGAAATGGAAGGTTTGCTTTAAGAATTTATCATGAAAAATATTAGTTCCTATATATCTTCTTCTTGTATTTGTTTTAATAAATGATCTCTGACTTAGATACATTTTGTTTTCTGATTTGAAAGGATATAAGATCAAAAAAGGGTGGAATATAAATATTGACGCAAGATCCATTCATCTTGATCCTACTGTATACAGTGAACCTCACAAGTTCAACCCTTTAAGGTTTGAGGTAAATAAACCACAATTTAAAGTAAATATATTGAAATTTACAGTTCCTTTATTCAAATGCTTTTGGTTTTACTTAATTAACTTAAATTAAATAAAGGAGGAAGCAAAAGCAAACAGTTTTCTAGCATTTGGGATGGGAGGAAGAACATGTCTTGGACTTGCTTTGGCCAAAGCCATGATGTTAGTGTTTCTCCACCGTTTTATAACAACTTACAGGTTCGTACGACTTTTTCTTTAGTATTGCAAAAAAATTGAATAATCCTGTAACAGTAAGTTTTAATAATTGAAAAAAAAAATTGAAGATGGGAAGTAGTAGATGAAGATCCAAGCATTGAAAAGTGGACATTGTTTGCAAGATTGAAGAGTGGATATCCAATTCGCGTGTCACGTAGATTGTAAATTCATATGTTTCAAATTAGATTTTATATCTCAATATGTGTTCCTACTTCCTAGATGCGATGAATCATATCCAAATGTGTAATATTTAATGAATGTATTAATTAATATTTATGAGTATAGTTTAAAAGGAACAAGTGAAAAAGAAAAAATTAAGATACCACAAGAATAAAAGAGTCACCGAAGTTAAAATTAAAAGCGTTAGAAAGCTACAATAATACTAGTATAGAGATCTTTTCCTGGCAAATCAGATATTTCTAATGATATAACCAGATTCAGAAAAATTAATACAAACCCTAATTCGATAAAGCTAAGTACGAACCAGAAACTTTAGAGCCAGAGCCACCCTCGAGCCTACTGCCTATGTTTACGACTACGATGACCATGGCGATGACGATGACGACCACTTCCATCGTCACGAGATCCTTTCCACTGAACGATACCGTTTTGAGGCTCATGGACACCATTTTGCAACTGAGAAACGCCGCCGGTTTGCCATTGTGGAACATCACCGTTTTGCAACTGAAGAACGCCGCCGTTTTGCCATTGTGGAACATCGCTGTTTTGCAACTGAGAAACGCTGCCGTTTTGCCACCAATGAGGAACGCCGCCGTTTTGCAACTGAGGAACGTCATCGTTTTGCCACTGAGGAACGGCGCCGTGTTCCCAATAGTGAACACGATCATCGACGCCGCTAGCTCGGTGAATGTAGCCGTTTTCCAACTGATCATCGACGCCGCTAGCTCGGATTATATGCATCTTCTTCTGCTCCGAGACAAAAGTCTGTATCGTCCTACGAAACTCCTCGCCGCTGCTTAAACCATCCATAGACTGCGACCTCCACGACCCCGTTTTCGTCACTCTCTCCGTTTCCGTCTTCCGATACTCCACCATCCTCTCCGTCATCTTCTTCTCCGATCTGCTCGTCCTCCTGTAACTCTTCGAACTCATCTCCACCACTTCTTGATCGTAACTATAACTACTCTCCTCAACCGCCTTAACCGCTTGAAACGCGGGTACATTCTCTCTGTAAGTCGAGTTATTGTAATATCCAACATCTTCAAACTTTGACATATTATAGGAATCGAACGGCGTGACGGTGGAGGGTGGAGGGACGGCGGCTACATATTGATCGTAAAGATCTGGTTCCTTTTTTTCCGTGGTTTGGATTTTGCTAAAGATAACGTAAATCAGGAAGATGATAATGCTTACGACGACGGAAAGGAAGAAAAGGTTTCTTAGAACCAAAGTAAACCAATCGAACCAAATGAAAAACCCGTGCAGTTGGTTGACGATCACCGGTAAACAACAGTAACCGAAGGCTACGACGGCGGACAATCCAACGGTGTATTTACAATTCTGGAACAGATTCTCGTATGTCCAACTCGCCTCTGCTTTCTCTGCCTCCATTTTTTTTTATATATTGAAATTGTTGAGATTTATTATGGTGTATTTTAGTATTTATAGATATGTATGTGAAAATGTTAGAAAGAAATCTATAGAATATGTTGCGAGAAAATGAAACGGGCAAGTGAATATATATGATAAATGTTCTTGGGATGTTAATCGGATTAATGAAAGGAAAGATGGGAGAAAGAAAATATTCTGGTTGGAGAAAGAGACACACTGATACCGAGATGGATACGATCACCAGTGTGGTCATTTTATAGGGACTTTATAATAAATTAATATGATTGCATAATGGTCATTTAGTAATGTTTTTGCTTTGCTATCTCAAAGTTTTAATATTGTGGTCGCTCGACCAATAATGTCCCAATTTTCCTATGTTTTTAGCTAATGTGTTAGGCAAATTATATGGTTCTTTTTAACTTTATGAAAGAATGTTTTGCGCTATAACATTTCTGATTAGGAGTGTTTTAGTATGTGCATATAATAATAAAATATAGTCATAGATTACAGGGTTTATAATCGAAATTCATATATAGAAGCATGTAGGTTAAAAGGTTAATTACCATGGTGGATGTTTAACATAAATTCTTTATCTAGGTACCTTGGCCACTATATGGATACTTAGTGTCAATTAAAATGTCATTGCAAGATATATATATTATTACTTCAATCTATATTATTGGCATTGCTTGCGTTGGTAGATCTTTTGGTTTTAATAAAACTAGAACTTTTCCATTTTATATACACATACATATATAGATACTATTATATCCGACATGTTCAATTGATATATACTCTTAGGTTGCAGAATATTTGTAAGATCTCATATCGATCCAGCAAGTTTCCGATATAAACACCTCATTAATTAGTTTTCTAGATTTGGGTGTAGATATTAATTAACTCGAGCTGTTTTCTGAATCTTTCCTAAAGTAAAATGTTCCTTTGCATCTACATATAACTACAACTATTTAAGTTTCTACAAAGCAACAATGCCTATCTTTAACAATATACAAATTTTACAAGATATGTGTAGTAGTGCATAGGCGAAGAACAAGAAGTATATGTAAATAGATGTTGGTGAGCATGTATAAATAAACAATAAAGCCTAAATTCCACTTGTAAACCCCTTTAAGCAGACACGTGAAAGTCACGCGCCAAGAACAAACTTATCCACACATAAATGCTTCAGAATTACTGAATTAGTATCACAATCACGAGGGTCATGGAAATCGCAAAATCAAGAAAAATGGTCGAGACCCGAGAATCACGTGAGATGAGATGAGTCATGTGCTCAAAAGCAATTTCACAGTTGACACATAATAATAAAGATGGAGTGTAACATTTTCAGTGAATAGTGATCAATGTTGAATCCATTTATTTCAGAAAATAGATTAGCCTAAAAGAAATTACAGACAAGACTGGTTTATGTATGTGCAGAGCCAAACACTCTCTGATTCTGTGGTCGCTATCAAACAATCTTTGTCATAATTATACCATTTTTTTTTCCAAAAATATCAAGCAAATAATTAGATCGTACAAAATTAAATTAATTTAGCTGTTACATTCATGCTAGACCTAATTTGCGATGCTTAGTTAGATTCATGTCCTGTTTTGACCACCATGCACTTTCGTTCGAACAGTTTTTGACTATAGACTTTCATAATTTTGTGTCTTCATTTACGTTTATATATCGTTATTAGTTGCGTTTAACTTTTTGTTTAAGGCAAACATAAAATTTGAACTAATAACACTAACATGTCCGAACAAATTAGACGTCAAAAGTGTATCATCACAAAGTCTATAGTCAAAACTTGTATGGATAAGAATTTGGATAAATAGTAGGCTTCATAGTTTCTCCTTGTTCACACCATACAAAATACAAGGATAGTTCTAGAGAACGATAATCGTTTTACAGTCAAAGATTAAACGGGTTTTTAATACATTTGTATATAAAGAGCTCTCAGCTAGTGAATATTAACCATACAACAAAAAGTCATGGCTTCTTCTTACACACTTATGCTCTTCCTTTGCCTCTCCATCTTCCTTATAGCTTCCACTGGTATGATCATCACTCCACTCTAAGCTTCTTCGACTGTAATCTCTTTGTAATATGTATGAATCTCATTGATGAAAGATGATGATATATAAAATCTTGTGATTGGAGAATTTGCAGAGATGATGGCGGTGGAAGGAAGAATTTGCGAGAGGAGAAGCAAGACATGGACAGGGTTTTGTGGCAACACTCGTGGCTGTGACAGTCAGTGTAAGAGATGGGAACGTGCTTCACACGGGGCTTGTCACGCTCAGTTCCCGGGTTTCGCATGTTTCTGCTACTTCAATTGCTGAAGCAAGCATACTCTTAAGAGTTGTGTGAATCTTCTTCAACGGTCACTTTTATATCTTGTAGCAAATCCTAATCCCTATATGTCAAAACCGTTATCTTTAGCTTGGGTTTCAGTAATAAAAATTCCCCTTTGGTTTTTGGGAATTTTCTTTGATAAAATATATAATAAGAGACTGGCAAGGCTATCTTCTTCAGCATAACATATTGATAGAGGCAACAATATCTCTAGGTTAATTAATTAAATTAATTGCTAAACTTCACAGCATTTACCTTACGTTTATAACACCCGATACTTGGGTTGAACTCAAAGCTGAAAGAACGAAATTTTGTTTTTTTTGGTTTGGGCTTACAGGCCCAATAGTCGAAATTCAGCCTCACAACATTAATTTCCTTTATTAAGGGGGTTTCCGGTTTCGGGTATCCCTTCCGCTCTTCCTACTGTCACTCATGCAAAACAGAGAGAGAAGATGTCGGCTATGGGGGCCTATGGCATCACATATTTCGTCGGCTCGATCATCGGCCTTCTCTTTGTTCAAGGGTTTGAGCCAGAAAAAGGAACATTGTTTAAGGAACAGAAAGGTGGAGTAAGTAAGATTGATCCTAAACCCTGACAAACGCATTTTTATTTTTCACAAAAAAAGATTGAAAACAACACAATGTGTATTGAAGTAAATGCTGTGAGAATCTCTGTGAACAACATAATGCTAAGAGCTGCTTGAATCAGAACCGGCCCTTCAACGAAATTGTTTGAAATTCTACAATCTGATGGTGATATCATCAGTTGTGGATGTCAGGAACAGGTAAGCCCTTCAACTGCAACTGTTTGTGCATCCATTGCCAGTTTTCTGGGGTTACTTCTCCACCGAGAGCACGGATGACAGATCCACCACTGCATGATCCCACTTTGCAACATTCTTCCAAAGACAATCCCTTTATTAGTCCGTACAGAAACCCGCTTGCGAATAGGTCACCGGCTCCTGTGGCATCAGTTGCTACTGTCTCTCCTATGGCTGATATATGTACCACCTGATCACACGTAAGGAGATGAAAATACTAATTCGCTATGAACTTTAAAGAGTTAAATTAAGGCTAAGTGAAATGTAAAGCTACATTATAAGCTACCACGTTTTTTAGGAAAGACAAACCTCTTTATCATGTTTTGCAATGCACCCTTTCGACCCTAAAGTTACCACAGCCCATCTGCAATGTCTGCCTAGGAACTCAAGAGCTGCCTCCGGACCCGCTTCTTGCTCACCCCTGAAACTCACAATCCAGAGCTTAAGAGTATTTCATGGACTCAAGAGAAAGGGTAAAAGAAACCCTGAGTAGATCATTGCAGGGGATGAAGAAACATCAATTACCTAAGGAGCTCTGCTGCTTCGTCCTCGTTAGCAAAGCAAAGATCTATGTTACCAGACTCCAGAAGCTGTCGAAGCTCTGATTTAGAATTCCTGACCATCTAGTCACAAATGCTTGATCATTTGTAAAGCCACAGATCATATTTTAAAAGGAGGAACTGAAACAAGAGTTTCGTTTTTCCAATCAAAGATATACCTCAAAACTAGCTAAATCCAAGGAAACAGAAAGACCTTCTTGCTTGGCAAATCGAATGGCTGCTTGAATTACTTGTAAATTAAGAACAGCATATCTAAGAACCAACCACTGCAGCAGAGAAAAAGACCATCAACAAAGTTGTCAGAACAAATCTCCATTGATTTTACAATGCTTCCTAATGGCAAAGAGAGATTAAAGGAGCTAGGCTTCCAACCTTAGAGCCTGTGAAATCTTCTTTGCTTAATTCATCTGCCTGAAAGAGAAATAGTTTTTACCATCCTTTCTCACTGACAAACCAATTCAATATAACTATATATCCCAAAAAAATTAGAAACACAAACCTGAATCTTCACAGCACTCGAGAGACATGGTCGCATTGTTCGATTACCAGAGTCATCAACCAAGCAAACACACTAAAAGAAACAACACCAATCAAAACCAACTCTTCCCAATAAGGAAGAAGCAAAATTTAACAGTTTGACAAAACAGACCTGAGCAGTGGAACCTTTCTTCTTCCTGAGCCTTGAGATACTCACACCACTAAAACCCATATTGCTAACAAACAATTGGCCTTGTTCATCGTCTCCATAAGCACCAATAATCCCAGTGGCTACACCGAACCCAACACTCAAGCCTCGAACTGTATTGGTCACACTTCCTCCAGCCATCTTCTTTAATGGAGCCACACTGATATGTGCATCAAGCTCTTTTAGCATGTGCTCTAACTCATCCTTTTGCACCTAGAATCACAAAAGATCCGCCAAGTACAATAACAATTCAAATCCAGATTCCGATACCAAAGGAAGATTCAAACTTTTGCTTAAACCCACATCAAAAAACGAGATAATTCACTGAAAACACTCAAATAACGCTAAAAACAGAGAAGAATGGCTTACGGCAATGGAGCCACCGCGATCACCGGGAATTTGATCGAGTAAAGACCAATCAACAGGAGCGACGTTATCGATAAGAGCTGCGGGTTGGAGTCCAAGTACGAGTGGAGCTTCAGGGCATTTGGGCAAGGCCTCAGCTACCATTCTCTGTTTCTCAGTGTGTAATCTATCTGTGTTGTGTAATCTCTATAAGGCCTTGCCCGATTGTTCTCATCAAGCTTCGTCTCAGGTTTTATATATACGGCGGGTGGAGACGAAAGCCAGGAATAAGAAGATGATGATGGTTTATTGGATATTTACGAAACTACCCTTACATAAATCAAATCAAATTTTATAGGTCAATAATAACTGATCAAATAAATTCTTTACGCTATCTGTTTTCTTGTTAATGATTTAAGTTTTATTCATTCGTGTCCTTGAGGATAACAAATAGTTAATAGTAGTTTTTTTTGATAAAAAATGAATCTTAATTAATGAAAATGAGAAGTGCAAAATCAACGTATTAAGTAATTTAACATCGCATTTTGTGCATCAAACATTGCATTTTGTACAGCATATGATAAAATAAAATTAAGAATTTATTTTATTTAAAATTTTATAGGTCAGTAATAACTGATCAGATAAATTCCCTACGCTTTTTTGTTTCCTGTTAATTATTTAAGTTTTATTCACTCGTGTCATTGAGTGTAACAAATAGTTAACAGTTTTTTTAACAAAAAGTGAATCAATGAAAAGGAGAGGTGCAAAATCAACGCATTAAGTAATTTAGCATCTCATTTCGTGCATCAAGCATTACATTTTGTGCCGCATATGATAAAAAAAGTTAAGAATTTACTTTATTTAACATTTTTCTATGATCAAAAGTACTTTATCGTGAAATGTTATCATGGTAAACTATGGTTAAGATATTAGCAATGATTCAAAAACCTCATTATTTGAAAGAGCCTCATTGCTCTTTGAAATGTTAAATTAGTGTTAGACTTATCATATCTTTTAATTTGTATGTAGTACATATACAATCATGGAAACCATTTAAAGTACACAACCTAGCGGCCATAGTAGATTATCAGCTCCGAATTATATGCTTTGATTATCGATCCGTTGTGTATCCTTTGTAGATTTACGACTCGCTATTACGTGGGTCATTTAGTAATTGTAGTTAAAACTTTCAAATTTTTATCTAAACTCACTGATATGTTTTAAAGTTTCCCACACTACATATTTTTTTTTGTTACATCAATTAAAATTTTTCTTATTATAAACTCTAAAAACATTGTTGTTGTTACATGAAACTATGATATAGATTAGTGCAATTTGTAAATTCCGTCAGCTTGCAAAATCGTACTGTTTCTTTGGTCATTGTTTGTAAGGATTTTTGATCTGTTTACCGTAAGTTTTATAAGGCTTGCGATGTCTAAGTTGGTGAACATTTTACACAATCTACCGTTTCAAATTTCCAACACCATGTCTCGTGGTTCAAATTGAGAGAAAAAATGGCCCATTAGTTGAGATCTACAAAGTGACAAGGGAGAAATCCAATTATTAGTATTATTGTAACAAATGGTTGAATACTTGAATCCTAAAAGAACGACAGCCAGAAAGCTAGAAAACAAAAGATAAATCTCAAGAAAAGAAACGGCCTTTGACAAAAGGAAGGAGACGAATCATAATAATAGATACACGATACAAGATTTGATTTTATCAAAAAAATAAAAAGACGACCAAGCAAGCGTAATTCACGGTACCAATACCATCAACCCCACTAATAATTTGCAGTAATTATAAAAAGATAAATATATGATATATCCAGTTTGGATCTTTATTCTTCATGCTTGCCTAGCAACATAGGCGCACATGGATTTTTGCATACGCACATGCATCAGACTAATATTCACTCATGTTTCATGAACTTGATTCTTACGTTCAAAAGACCGAAGTGATAACATACAAAGTTTGATTAGACAATAATACTCCCTAAGAAACCATGAAAAAATGTTGAACATAGCTTCTTCAAAAGCTGTAAATCCGTCTACCCTAATGTACTCTACCTGCCATATTCAAACCAGAGACCGAAACATAATCCCCTTGAGTATCTCACCCTGTAGGGCTTCGGCCAGAAAACATACCCCTGAAAAATCAGTTCACATTAGAAGGACGCTTGGTTTCTTTATCAGGCAGTATGTTGTTAGGGAGGTTAAGCTCTGGTGGAGTTTCTCTCACTATTCCGAGCATTGAGTCATACTCCTCGTCCTTTAGAGCATGCTTCTTGCGTAGAACCTTCTCGAACTCAATCACATTTAATGGCTTTGCATTCTCTGCAGCGTGAGCCTGTGCGAGGTTTGAGTAGTTTGTTGCTGACTGAGAGATAAAAGCAATTTCCTCATCAGTGAGCTTCCTGAGGAACCTTGCTGGGTTTCCTCCCCATACCTGAGTCATTATAGACCAATGCGAACATTTTAACTCTGTCAGTCAATATGGCGGATGAAGTAAATTTTAAGGCCATGATGAGAGACTAACACCCTTTGGCATTCATATGCAGATAAACCATAGCTAGAAGAACATTTCCACTTTCATCTAACTAACATTTATAATCTGTTAGGGCATCTGAAAAGTGGATAAGATACGTTCTATCCAGATAGAGGAGAAGAATTCTCAAGACTAGAAACTGTATTTCAATTTCACACCAACCTCCAATACTTTCAGCCAATGAAAGAAAGACACTAATAATGTCAATAATATAGCCTATGCTGTCTAAGTAGCAATAGAAGTATACCCGCACCAATGGTTACTTGTGGGTTTTCAGGTAATCAGAAATGTTAAACCCAAAATCATACCTCTCCAGAAGGAATTCTGGTGTTTTGTCGTACAAGTGCACCAGCAGCAACCATCCCATGCTTTTCAACAACGACCCCATCAAGAAGTGTCGCACCCATCCCAATAAAGGTCTCATCCTCAACAGTACATCCATGTAAAACAGCACTATGACCTGTTACACATTTAATTTAAGACTATATCCCAAATGCTTCTTGGAGATGTATGCATATTAAACATTTTCAAAATAAACAGTGAGTAAGAGATTCCCACTAACCAATGGTTACATTGTCTCCAATTATGGTTGGGTGCACCTTCCCGCTTAAGTTTGATTTTGCCACATGCACAAGTGAGTTGTCCTGAATATTAGTTCCTGACCCAACACTTACGGTGTTCACATCGCCTGCGCAGAAAAAAAGAGAGAAAGCAAGTTTAGATTGTATGTTATCCCAGTTTCCTGGTAAAGTACTAACAGGCTTAGCCATACAGTACCAATGTGTTATGACATGAAAGCATTCTGTAAAAAGGACAACCCTATTTCATCACCATTAAATAAAAATCCAGACTAGCCAACTCATACTCGCAATAAGGATTCAACTCAAACTCAATAATCTGTATATGATATCGTTCAACTAATTCTGGTGTTATGACATGAAAGCATTCTGTATATGATTGGGGATATCATATACCCAATCACCCATTAGAGCAACTGCCAGTATCATCAAGATACGATATGTAGTAATGATCTGTTTAAGATCCTTCAATAAAGCTAGAAAGCTCCATTTTGAGTAGTAGTCTTGTTCATCGCTTAACCAGAAGAGTAAAAAACAGATATTCGTTCACTATTTTCTATCGTAAGAGTTGACACAGCTAAGGATACAGAAGTAGATACTATTTCAAACAAAACTTCAGTCACTAAAATAGTCAACCACCAAACACCAAACATTGAGGCTTAGTAGCTAGCTCACCTCGTAATACGCATCCATACCAAATGGACGATCCTCTTCCAATGTGAACGTCCCCAATAACTGAGGCGCTTGGTGCCACAAAAGCTTCCTTGTCCACAATCGGAGCCTTATCAAATACATTCATCAGTGTCCGATGCCTTGACACTACACAGAGAAAACCACAATTACATATAAGCAAATTTCGTGACCAGGAAACAAAAAAAAAACTAAGCAGCAAAACACATTCCACATCAATTAATCCCTTGTGCCATTCGAATCCAGAATCGCTATACCTACAAAGACATCAATTCCAGATCTCTAACCTAACCAGAATAGGTGAGCTGAATTACCCAATCGAAACTCCTCACTCTTTACGAATTCGAAATCGGAGTGAAAAATAGAGTTACGCAGAATCTTACGTTGTTCTCGGAAGTAATTTTTGCCTTGAAGGCGACAACCGAGGCGATCAAGAGCTTGACCAGTCTCACGGATCCAAAAACCGACCGAGTAAAATGCTCTGCCTAGGGTTCCCATTGATCGTCACTTTCTTCGAGCTCACAGGTAAACGAGGACTCAACACTGAATGAAGAAGACGAAAATGGTCGAAGCTGAAGAAGAGACGGAAGAAAAAAAATCAGCGAAAATGGATTTCAACAGGAACATTCCGGGACGGCGAAACAATAAATTACAGTTACAGTGGTTTAATATGGTTTAATCGAACCAAAACAATACGAAATATGAACCAAATCTAATTCGATATTTCAGGTAGTAGTTTCATTAAACCGATTATATTATTCGGTACGAATTTATTACTATATTTTCACTAAATTGAACGGTCCAAAACCTGCCGACCAAAAATCAAATGGCCCTATCAGTAACAATGTCGTTTCGTATCGTCGTCACTTGCAACGCATAACACGTGAGAAAAGATAAACATCGGGTAAAAATGGCCCACTGGTGGGTGGAGAATGGTAATAATTCAGTTTAAAAGCTAAGCCTTCTCACTGATTAACTCAATCATTCATCCGTCTCTGCAAACAAAGGAAGAAGAATCAAGATGGCTCTGGAAATCTGTGTGAAAGCTGCTGTTGGTGCTCCTGATCATCTCGGCGACTGTAACCATCTTCTCTTTCTCTCTCTGTTTTTGTTTTGCATTAAGCTTTTGATTTTGCAATTCTTAATTTCTGAGCTTTGATCGTTGGTAAATTTACTAATTTAAGTGTTTGTTTGTCGTTTTAGGTCCGTTCAGCCAACGGGCTCTTCTCACACTCGAGGAGAAGAGTCTTACCTACAAAATCCATCTGATTAACCTCTCTGACAAACCCCAGTGGTCAGTTTCTCTCACGCCTAAACCCTTAAGATCGGTCTAGTTTGAACTTGTTTAGCCATAATCTCTGAAATTTTACTTGTAACTGGTACGAGCTTTGTGTTAACCGGAAATTGGATTGGCTTCATGTGCGAGCATTGTGTTAACCGGAACTTGAAATTGGTGGCTTTGGTTTTATATATGATGCAGGTTCTTGGACATTAGTCCTCAAGGGAAAGTACCAGTGCTTAAGATCGACGACAAGTGGGTGACTGATTCCGACGTCATCGTTGGTATACTCGAGGAGAAGTATCCTGATCCACCACTCAAGACTCCTGCTGAATTTGCCTCTGTTGGATCCAACATTTTTGGTACTTTTGGGACATTCTTGAAGAGCAAAGACTCCAATGACGGATCTGAACATGCCTTGCTTGTTGAGCTAGAAGCTTTGGAAAACCATCTTAAGAGTCACGATGGCCCTTTTATCGCCGGAGAAAGAGTTTCCGCAGTGGATCTAAGCTTAGCACCAAAGCTTTACCACCTTCAAGTTGCTCTTGGCCATTTCAAAAGCTGGTCTGTCCCTGAGAGCTTTCCCCATGTCCATAACTACATGAAGAC
>Ga0041059_1002210_pt1 | contig 14773 bp, 8 predicted proteins | sample AraColnosormetaG_FD_56232 | JGI IMG/M metagenome (GOLD analysis project Ga0041059, IMG submission 56232) | Arabidopsis roots microbial communities from North Carolina, USA - Col MF nosort | ecosystem: Host-associated > Plants > Roots > Unclassified | place: USA: North Carolina | collected 2013-09-02
TTTTTTTTTTTTTTTTTGGCATAGAAACAATTCAAACTTAGAAATGCATGGATCTACATATATATGTAGTTTGATTAGACATAGATATTTAAAGTTATAGTTGATAGTGATAGTAATAGTGATAGTGACAGTGATAGTGATAGTGGTAGAGATGAGCTAATATACTCTCGCGAGATCTTGTTTAGATTATATAGTCAGCCGAGAATATACAAAACTATAAAAAAAATTGCTCTAACTGATATATCCTATATATTACAGCGGTGGGAGATAGAGTAGTCGCCACTAGAGAAAACTGGCTCAATGCTATGTAGTTGATGACACTCTTTCATACATACAACTTTTCCATGAAATCAACATCAAAATATCCGTATTGTTATAGGCTAGAGTTTGATCATTCATATACTGATTTTGACGAGGGGGTTGGGAGTGTAGTGGTGATCAGTTAACAAAGAAGTAAATCCGATGCTATGAACACAATATCTATGTTGCCAGTTCACGCTACAATACAGAGACCAACTATGTGTTAGGAGAAAAACGAAATTGGAAGAAATGAAAAGAAAGAAATCCGGTAGAACCCCTAACCTTTATTTTCTTAATAGGTTGATTTCTTTAAGAACTTTTGTATAACAACAACCTTTTTGGATATAAGTGATATCTCAAGGTATCTATTCGTTATATCTATCGAGAGTTTAGGCAATCTTAAGAAAGTGCATTTATCCTCTGAAAACAAGTTTGATAGAGAATCTGTTTACACGTTTTAAATTCACTTCTGAGAATTATGTGAGTTTTTTTTCCATCTTATTATTGTTTAATTTTTTTCAATGTTGTTGCAACTCTGAAAATGGACATCTTATTTCATATTATTATCAAATCAACGGCTTTAAAGGTTGCACATGATTTGTTGGTTGCCCTACAATTTACATTTTTCAAACCAAAATAAGAAGTTGAATGATTTCCAGCTTATACATGATCATGTCATAACCAGCAAAAGCATGTCATTTTTTGCGAATTTTATAACAAATATCAAAAATAAACCTAGATAGCCAAAAACTTTTAGTTATATTTAATAAAATGATACATATAATTACAAAATTTAGTAAGATTAAACTAAATTTTTATTTAAATTGAATAATTTTTAATTATTTTTCCATTAAATCGATCTGAAACTGTTCTATATCTGATACTTATCTGAACCGAAATCGAACGAAATAGTCATGAAATCCGAATGAATAATAAACTCTCCTCTCTGAATTATTTGAATCCAAATAAATCCGAACCAAATGCGAACATAAAATAGAATGTCCAAACAAATATAGCGGCATATCTTTTCAGCCTAGTCAACGCATTCTACGTCTATCTTTTTAGCCTAATCAACGCATTTTACGTCTCAAACGACTTGTTAATATTTAGTTTATATATAAAATAGTCATATGTGAAGTTGACGTATAAATCATCTACAATTTAAAAATTAGCCTTTCAAACATTTCATTTTCACTTTCGTTTATTTGGCTATTGCATCCACAATGTATAACTAATTTGAGTTATCGCGTTACTTCATAAACTTTTTGTAACTTTACACTACTAATAAACCAGAAATTAATTTGAGAAAAAAAAAAAACCCAGAAATTAATCTTAGATTTGGGCTTCAATGGGCCTTAAAAAGTCTCTCACACACCCACTAACAATAAATCAAACGAACATGTGACATGTAATATCATAAAATATCTTAAATTGAAAAAAAAATATCAAACCCTCTCTCGAAGTTTCCTTCCATCTCTCTCCTACAAAGATATTTTTGTTTCATTCTCTTCTCCATCCACAAAAACCATTCCCTCTCTCAACTCTCTGAATATTTTTCTTCTTACGATTTACAAATTTCCGATGCTGTGACATTAACGTCTGAGAACAGAGAAACACTTCAAATCTTTGAATTCGTAGTGCGACGGAGACGGAGGAGCCATCAGTTTCGAAAATGGCGTGCGAAGGTGGAGGATCTAACGTCAGATCTAGCTACTACACCATTCTCGGGATTCGTAAAGATGCCTCTGTTTCCGATATCCGCACTGCTTATCGTAAGCTAGCTATGGTACTTACTCTCTGAATGACTCTATTCAATCGCCGTCAGATTTTTTTTGTCTTTGATCGGAGAATTTTTGTTGTAAATCTGAGAATTTTGGTGTTTTTGGTGAAGAAATGGCATCCGGATAGATATGCTCGAAATCCTGGAGTCGCCGGAGAAGCTAAACGTCGGTTTCAACAAATCCAGGAAGCCTATTCTGGTAATTTCACATTTTGTTTTCAAAAATATCTTCTTATTAACGTCCGTTAATTATTGTCGTTCTTTTTTTTAACGTCCGTCTCACGTAACAATAACGAAACTGTTCATGATCTGTTTTTTTTTTTTCTTACAGTTTTGAATGATGAGAATAAGAGGTCAATGTACGATGTTGGACTATATGATCCTCATGAAGATGATGACGATGTTCGTAACACATTTCTTTGATTTTTTAGCTTTAGGAGAGCTTAATCACGACGTCGTTTAGTGATTTGCAAAAACTTGGCAATATTGATGATATATTTTATTAACAGCTCAAATTTAATTTACGAATTTACTATTTTCTTCATCTCATATTTAAGTTTCTGAATTTGACCCAATTGTTGTGATTTAGGACTTCTGTGATTTCATGCAAGAGATGATCTCAATGATGAACAATGTCAAAGACGCGGTATGCCCTGTTCTGTTTACCGGTTATAATTGTTTAGTCAATTTGTATATATGATTTGGATTTTGACCGGTTAGAATTGTTTGGTAAATTCAATTTTGGCGTCCACGATTAGTTGAAGAAAGATTTGCTCAACAATGTGTAAACCAACATGAACCAGGAAATAATCTTCTGGTTATGTACATTTTTAGATTAGTTTTGGTCCTTTTGGATATTAGTTTTAACGAACCGGTTTGGTTCGGTTTTGATGAATAGGGAGAGAGCTTGGAAGACTTGCAACGAATGTTCACGGATATGGTTGGTGGAGATGGCGTGAGCTATGACTGTAACAATAATCCAAAGGGCAACAAAAGACCACGTGTCAATATCTCGAGGAGTAGTGCTGCGATGCGTTAAGGCTTACTTCTTTTGTGTATGAGTGTCGTGTTGTATCAAAATTTCAATTCCATGTTCAATTGTCTAGACCATAAAATAAATTATCTGTGAAAACCAACTAGAACTAGGTAGAATCTTTGGAATCCCACATGCCCCAATCACTAATGTATCTCTCATGATTTGGTTGATTTTAAAGATTCGAAAATTATTCATGTATTGTTGCAAATCAAGTTTACTTTCATGTGGTAACTTTATAATCAACTCTTAAAGCTTTTGATTGGACCATTATCGATATCATCCTGATCTCAACATATATAGCTACACATTTAAAGACAAACAATGGTCAAACAAACATTCTTTACTAGAGCAATGTCATCCGAAAAATGCTTGTGTTGAAAAAAAACATGACATTACCGAGCAAGCCATAGATGTTATTAATCAAGCTGTTTCGTCCAATCAAAGTGTTCCCATTCGCGGGCAAAGGTCGCAACCGCCTTCTTCTGGCTCTCCACCGACTCCTGCCTTCTACGTCTATACATATCTTCTTCTGGTAACTCGAGCATTCCTCTGATTACATTTAGTCCAAGATTGCTATTGAACTGTTGTTCATCATCAATCACGTGAACAAACCCTTTGTCTAAACCAAACTCAACGTGGAAGTAAGGGAAATTCTTCGGTATAGAGTTCCTCAGACCTTTCACGCTAGTGTCTATGAGCTTCTTCGCATTGTGCTGACTCCATTCACTTTCCGCTTCATCGATCGCCTTCTTGAAGTATAAAGGACCTTCTTTTGCTATCTCTTGGGGGATTGGGATACACTCGATCAAACAGTGGCGACGTTGCTGAGACAAACCAATCACTGTCTCCAGAAACACTGCGTCTTTTCCTTCTTTTGCATACATCATTATAAGACACTTTTTGAAATTACGAATCTCGTCCCAAACATTGTCGTCAACACTTCTGCTGGCTGCCTCGTGCTGCATTGGCAAGATACAGCAATGGCCTTGGACAAGGGGCTGATGTTGTGGTAACATCAGATAGGTGAAGTTGGCAATGGACACAACTAAATGTTTCGGCCGCTTTGGGTTCTCAAAACAGAAGAGACAGCGTTCTTGCTGGGTCATAATACGTTTCACACGGTTGTCCTTTTCAGGAATGTTACTTGACGATTCCCGCTTCCGGGACTTTTTGCTTGGAGCGTCTCCATATTCATACTCATCATCAGCAGCTTGATTCGATGTTTTGTACTGTTTGTTCTGCATTATGCTCTTGGCTAGATGCATATCCGTATCATCTTCATTCTTCCTTCTACCCGACATATCTTTGACAGGATATCTAATGAGTAAGAAAAAGAGGCATTTTAAAATCAGAACGATTTGACAAAAAAAAAAGAAACGCCCTAAACAGCTCAGAAATAAAAGTAAACTAAACTTACCTCACTGCGGTTCTGATGGAGTGGTGGTCTTTGGATGAATCGTCTCCAACAGCTTGTTTTGCTTTCAGCCTTTCCGCTTCTTCCTGTAAATATCAAGAGAATTCACTTCAGAAGTAAGCAGGAAAAACAGCTCAACTAATCAGACTCAGGAAAAACTGTTAGAAAAAAGACTCAGGCACAAGGCAAGTGAATGATTGGGAATTTCAAAGTTATTGTCTCACCATAATTTTCTGGGCTTCTTCATGTTTCCCCTTCATACGGAGCTGTAAGGCTTTAGCAGCCAGTTTATTCACACTTAAATTTTCCATACTCGGAAGAGTCCCTTCGTCATCCTTATTGGTCTCTGACGGTAATGCTTCCTGCTCCACATCACTTCTGTGATCTCCACGAGTCTCTACGGGAGACACTGATACATTCTTCTGCTTAGAAAGCATTTCCTTCATGAAATTTCCGTCATTGGAAAACTTATTCATGTGAGCTGCAGCTTCAGATATCAGCTTCGAGTCTTCGTTTCTATGAGTTTGGCTCTTTCTCTTTCCCCAGGATAAAGAAGGGTCGGTTTTGGGGGCTCTCAATACACGATGGTTCAACGACTCACCTTTCAAATACTCCCGATTATTACCCTTCAAATAAAATACGTCACGAAGTTAGAATATAAGCTGTCATAATTCCCAGTATGAAACAGTACTAACCAGTATGAAACAGTACATTAGCGGTTCATGTACCTTCTCAGAAATTCTTTCTTTTGGTTTTTTTTCTGAATCATTCTTTTCATTTTCCCCTCTTCTTCTATTATTTATGGCATTCAAATGGGCACGAGATGGAGCTGCTCTTTGAGATGCGACAGACTCAACAAGGTTACCAAGAGAACCATATCGCTCGCCAGCAACCTGCATAACCCTCAAAATGATAAGGCAATACTCAAAGACCAACGAGACTATATTAATCGTAAATCAATACAAAACTTACCTCCTCAAGCCTTAGCCCTTCTCTCGCAGCCTGTTCTTTCGCACGCTTGAGTGCTTTCATTCTCCAACTTGCACCCCCATCTCCAACAACCGAAGAAGGTAAAAGCTGGTCTTTACCATGTTTTTTCTCAGATTCTTCCTCTGGATAACCGGTTCCATTTTCTTTCAAATAAGGATTTAGTTCCCTTGGGTTAACTTTAGTTACCTGGCAGAGAAAATAAAAAGCATTAACTTAACTATCTAATACGGACTTGTTAGAAAGATACTCTCAAATAAAAATTCCCTCACCTCAGGTGCACTTTCTTCAAATTTATCCTCTACATCTGAAGCAGGGTTTGGATCAGCCTTTCGGGTTGGCGGCAGCATCCAATCGAGACCCATTTTCTTTCTAACAATATCCCCTTCAAGCAAGTCATCATCAACGGTCTCGCCATCTCCACTCTTGGCAATCTTCTTCCCATCTCTCTTACTTCCTTCTCCCCTACGCTCCTTTCTATTTACGTCCTTGTTCTTTCTTCTTCTATCCTTCCCACCTTTAGATTTCTCTCTTTCCCCCTCCCAACTATCATCATGCACCTAATAGCAAAGAAAAATAACATCAAACTCAATCCAAGATGAATAAACACAAAAGAAAATTCAGGATCATATGAAACTAGAAACTTTACCTCATCACGAGGTATGATCTTTATCCCAGAAAACATATTAACAATATCTGTCCAAGGTCCTGTTGGAGAAATAATCAACAGACTTCAAAGGCAGAGCGAAGCAAACTTCAAACCTACACAAAACAGAAAACAAATTAGACCATGTCATAGCCATGATACTACTGTAAACAGAACAAGATCCAGAGATCAACAAAATCAGCAATACCAAAAGCAAGATGCAAGCACATTATTTGACTAAGCAAACCTCAGCCACAATATTTACAAATTACAATCCTCTGATCAGTAAGATCATACTTTACTAGTGCTAAGCTTGTAGGTCACTAGGTAGATGTTATTAAAGCTTAAAGCAACGAGATTGAAAGTTTGAAACTAAATTTGATCCTATAGATTCTAAACCCTACTGATTGAGAGATCTTAAGAAAACCCATAAACAAACTTCAATCGAAATGCAACACGACGACCAATATACTGTACTTCGATTGGAACCAAATTGGAGAATTTAAGAAACTAGAGAATTGAAACAGAGAGCAATCTTAAGCAAATATGTCTCCTTTATCTTCGTTAATGAAGAATAAAGAACTAATTCTCAGGAAACTTACCGGAAAAAGAAGAAGAAGAAGACAGCTACTCCGGCGATGGATGATGAACTCTGTTCGGAAGAAGGAAACGATTTGCTCTGTTCGATTGATAAATTTAGGGCTCCAGAAATAAATAACATAAGAAATACAAACTCAGAGAAAGCAACGAACCCGGACTATAAACCGGACAAACACACAACAAAACCGGGAATATGAATCCAATAACCGGTCCATAATTTCTGCAAAACCGATAATACCAAAGAAAACAACGAATTGCGACTATAAACCGGAAGAGAAAAACGACCGGGATTTGGAAATTCGAGAACCGGTCCATCATTTCTGAAAGTCGATAATACCAGACAAATACCAACCGGGATTTGGAATTTGTTAACCGGTCCATCAGAATCGATGATACGAGATAAAATTGAAGAACCGGGACTGATAACCGGAACAAATCAACAAACCGGGAACTGGAATGTCGAGAACCGGTCTCACCATTTCTGAGAAATCGATAATAGTCCTCATTCACAACGCACTTTCTCTTCCTCTCTCCTCCTACCAAGAAATCATCGTCTTCTTCTTCATCTATTCAGGATCGATCCGGCTTGAGATTTATTACAAATTCGTCCTTCTATTTGCTCCAAAAGTTCGACAATTTCGTAGGGGCAAAGATGGACGCTGATTCCAAGAGATTTCTAGCTACGCTTCGATCCCGATCTGGTGAGAAACTACAGTACCTTTATGTCAACTTTGATTTTGAGCTTTGTAAGTTTGGTAATTTTGATTTTTGAGCTCTCAAGAAGGGAATATTTGAATAAAGTTTCAAACTTTTTTTATCACATGAGTTTGATTCAAATATCGTGTTTTCTTGACTTTATGCGAAATTATTTGGTTAGTTATGTAAGTGAAAGAACAGTTTGACTCATATTTATGTTTCTGGCTATATAGGTTTTTGAGCTATGTAAGAAAAATTCTTAAACTTGTTGTGTTTAGGAGCTGTAATAGATTTGCTTCTGAAATAAAGACAACAAAAAAACTGGATGTTCCTATCTAGGTTAACATGATTCAGCAGGTTGTCTCATGGAGTCTAGTTTTGTTTTTCTTTCATATTGTTGTTACTTGGCTAGATGAAATTTTGTGCTTTTACCAGTATCATACTTGCAAATATATATGATCTTTTATGTTTGAAAATTGTAGAAATGTTAATGGGCTTTGAAGAAATAGATGGAGATGATGATTTCCAGGAGGAGTTTGCTTGCCCGTTCTGTGCAGAATCGTATGATATCATCGGGTTGTGCTGTCACATAGATGATGAACATACTTTAGAGTCGAAGAACGCGGTATTGCTCTCTACTGGTCTTTACTATCAAATCAACTTGGAATCAAAAATTATATAGCAAATGTGTACATTGGATTTTTCAGGTATGCCCTGTTTGTTCTCTTAAAGTGGGAGTTGATATCGTAGCACACATAACGCTTCACCATGGGAGTTTATTTAAGATATCCTTTTTTCAATTTCTACGTTTATAACTTACAGATATTCTTAGTTTCTCACCATGGAATCACATTCCTCTGTTGAATTCCTTAATGAGTTTTACTTGCAGCGAAAGAGAAAGTCACGAAAAAGCGGTACCAATTCGACACTTTCACTTCTTCGGAAAGAACTAAGAGAAGGAGATCTACAAAGGTTGTTAGGATTTACTTCTCGTAATGGTTCTGTTGCGTCAAGTGTAACTCCTGATCCTCTCCTGTCGTCATTTATCTCACCTACACGATCACAGAGTTCTCCTGCGCCACGCCAAACCAAAAACGTATCCGAGGATAAACAGATAGAGCGGTATAGATTCTATATTAGCTTTCTTTATTAGATTATAGAGTTTTTTGAAGGTTTAGTTTTTGATTAGCATTGAACTTGTTCAGCAAGAGACAAGTGTTCATCTCACCGGTCTCGTTAAAAGATCGGGAAGAGAGGAGGCACAAATCAGAGTTTGTTCAGAGGCTCTTGTCATCAGCCATTTTCGATGAAGTCTAATGCACATACAAAGATTGAGAACATGGAGGAACTAATTCGAATCAGACTTGAGAGAATCTGGTATATATGAAGCTCTGTTAGTTGTGTAAAAGAACCTACACAGACACATTTTCATCGGAATCTTGATTCAACTGTGTGTAGGTTTCGAGAAAAACAATGGTTGGGATGAGAAGAAGACGGAGAAGAGCGAGATGCAGCTATGTTATCAATATCTATATCTATCTATGTATTGTGTCTGTTTGGTGCTACTAAATACATTGCGTAGAAATGTGTTTTCTTAAGTTTATTAAGCAATTGAAAAGTAAGATATAGGAAGAAGAATAAGTCCTCTTGTCTGTAGCATAAACCCTATTGGTGTTCTTGTGTTGTGTGTCTTATGAAATGAAAAATGTTCACTCTTGTAAGCTAGTAAAAGAGTGATAAAAGAGTGGTTGAGAAACCACGTACGAAGTCATCTGTTTAAGAATAATTCAACAATATTGTTACTTTTGGTGTGTGTGTGTTTTTCTCTACTCAATTCTCGCTCGTCGTTCACTTAAACGCTCTTGATCTCTACCACTCAATCTCACTTCTCTCTTCATTCACATCTCTATAAAGATATGTTTCTCTCATTTAAACTCTCTTGATATCTCTCACTCAATATCAATTCTCTCAATGATTTTAAATTTCATTGTTAGATTTCTATTTAGATTAGTATATTTAGGAGCCGTTCTCAATTTTTAGAATTAGAAATTTAAATTGAAATTTCTAGATTCAGATTGTGAAATTTTGGATATGTTATTTTTTTCATTTAGATATTTAGTTTCAGATGAAGATTGGAATTTTCTTTATATATTTTTTTAAAGTTTTTATTTAGAAATTGAATGGTAATTTTATAATTTGTTATATTATGAATTTAGAGTATAAATTAATTAATCAAATTTTAAGCTTAAGACATTCTTATTATTTTGTAAGTTGTTACTTTTAATTAAGTTTCTTTAAATTTGACTCACAAATCTTTATTTATGTTTGTACCTCTATTTTCACATTGTTCTCAATCATTTTACGGATTAAGAGAATTCCAATATGAAAATTCATTGATTCGAATAACAAAAAAAAGTAGATTACATGTTCCATAATACATACAGATTTCATATTTTGGATAATAATACAATAAATTTTGTAACTAAAACTACAATATATTTAGAGACTTAGTAATTATTTCAACCCGCACATAGTACCAATAAACTACCTAATAGTTTATTATTTATAAATTACATTATATTTTCATGTACGTAATCTTTTACTATAATCATATGCAAGGATCCAATGCCATTAGTTTAGTTTGACTATTTGGAAGCGTGCCTGCAACTCGAATGTTCATTAATTTACTAACATTTGCATTCGGAAGTTAAATGTGTAAATTATTCATCATATTAATTGAAATTTATACAATTAGAATTAGTTGAAACTACTTTTGTTATATTAATTATTATGCTATCTCTCCATGCGAAGAGACAAAGTCGGTCAATGGACGGAAAAAAAAGAAGTCCGTCAATGTCAATGACGAGCATATGCGAACCATCCAAATTCCAAAACGATAAAAAAACTTATTGATACATTTTGATTTTTGTCAATTTCATAGATAGTACGTGCCCATGTGACGTCGGCGATACGTATTACCTATATAAACTCTACGTATGATACAATAAAAACCAAAAACGTACCACAAAACAAAACAAAACAAAATATGTCCGCTAATCACACGACTCTCCATAGCTCCGGGGATGAGGAGCCAAATCACGAGTTGTATTCTGCAGCGGTGCACAAGCTCGTGGTGTTAATGAACGCCGGTGTTTTTGGATTTCTCCAGCTCAGCGACCTGTCGGCTATCGGAACCAATGCAGTTGTCTCTACATCTGTTATGTTCGAGACTCATCGAGCCACTTTCCTTTGTTACTGGGTTCTCATATTGATCTACGCCTTTCTTCGTATCTACGAGATCAAACTTCGCATCGTATCGTTTCGCATGCTCGTGGGACATATAAGCCATCTCTTTGGTGCTCTCGCAGCTCTCTTGCTCATATCTGTTGTGTCTTCCATCTTTTCTCTTATCGTTGTTCCCCTATGGCTTGCGTGGCTCTTCGCCGTATTGTACATAGCTTTCCGAGATGTCATAAATCTACCAGCAAATTCATTGGGTGGTGTTGACCCACCAAACCAACTAGTGTCGGTCTAGGGTCACTATCTCATGTTGCTTTCTGACTACATTTGTGTTTGTTGTTTATTCATGTCCCTATGACGATTGTGAGCATCCTATTTGTTGGTGTTTGTTATATAAATAAAACAGAAAAGAGAGTGATTTATTGTACATCAGTTCCTCCTTAGTCTAGAGGGTATAAGAAAATTTTCAAAACCGCATTCTTCATACCAAACTGAATAAACTAACAATGACACAATTTCTTCTCACGTGAGTTGCACGAATTTGCCTTTTCAGTTTGTTTGTCTTTCCCGTGTATATATCGTTCTTTTGTTAGATTTTCCATTGACCAAAACTACACTTAAATAATATATTGGAGATGAGTCCAAGGAGAATCAAGAGGAAGTGGTGTACCTTCGTTGGTGGGATCTTTCAGAACAAGAAAAATAAAATTAGTATCCTACATAATTAAGCACCATCAGTTGAGAAGCCTCAGGATTAAGTATACTCTCAACAAACAATTGGGCAAGGATAACAATTTTCCTAAACTATTCGTGTCTAACCATAATCAGAACAAATGTCAAACTTTTTGGTACTAACTTAAGTAATGTAGCCTCATCAGGTCCTTGTGTTTGGAGTTGCTTAAGCATGTTCTTCTTCTTTCTCCTACAAACCCTAGTTTTTCTCTGAGGTTTTTTTTTAGGGTTGTCATTGCCTTATACTTAAATGTTTACTAGTGTTTAATTTTGATTTTTCTTCATTTGTGCTTCTCTCCCTATAAAATCTGGTACATGATTATCGATAATTTTTCTAATTAGACATATAATACAGAAATTTTAGTAATTATACAAAAGTTTGATGGCTAATCTATTAAAAATCGTAGTTAAAATAGTGAACAAAGTTATAGATTTTTTATTTTAAAAAAAAAACAAAAATTCATGTTGTAATTTAGGTCAACATGAAGAACAAATGTCAAAAACTGATTTGAGATTTTGGAATTGGATTTTAGATTAAAAAAGAAAGACATAAACTGCATTCCAAATTTAAAAGTTTGTACTAGTTTGATCTGGTTCTTTAGTCAAACCATTTAACTATACCAAATAAATTTTAAATTTTTATTATTGATATATTTAAAAAATACAGAATTTTTTTGAAAGAGTATTATGAACCGTTAAAAATATAAAAAAGTTGAAAAATACTACAAGACATGTTATATGGCAGATTGGGTTAGGATCAATATTCATATAAATTTAAAATATCATTAATTCTATTCTACAATACGGGTAAATCATTTTATTATTTTGCTAACACCACCAATATTAGGATATTAGACATGTCAAATTAAGTTGATTTAACTAGATTGTAGATACAAAACTTGTTTCACGGTATACCACATATTAAATCCTATTTACATTTAATATCAATCATAGAGAGGATATTTTTGGTAAATGAAATTAATACGATTGTCGGTTTTCATTATAATCAATGATAAGTTCATGTAATTTTAGCAAAATTCTTCAATATTTATATTTTGCATGATCATACCTCACATTTCATAGTTAAACCTTACTAGGCAGGACTTCTCTTTTATATTTTGATTTATGAGTAAGTTACTCTAAGGGATTAAAAACATAAATATTCTTTAAAAATTATTTTTGTTTGAACTTCAACATTTTTGTTTGGAATTGTCACCACTTGCTAATACTTTTAACACTTCGGTAAAATGTACTTTTGTTCAAGCTTGTCATGAAAATTTTACCAATTTTTGTATTTTTTTTTTGTTTTTTAGTGGGTAACAAAAAAATATTTGGGATTTGGGATGGCCTTGTTTGGGAGTAATATGACTTCTAATTTACTAGTCTTTTAACTCTTTCATATTTTAAGAGAAAAACACCAAATCATAAGACAAACATACATAAATCTTCTACATAGAAACGCAACAAAAACTTGGATTTTAGTTTTAATTGTTTTTTTTGAAAATATGTCATTTACAAAGTCTATTGGGGAGAAAAATGTTTTAGGCAAAAAAAATCTGAATGTCAAATTCAAAACTCTTAAGAGAGATGATGTATTTTCTATCTAAAATAACAATACATAATCAAAATTAGATGTTGTTATGAGTTTTTTTTCCATTATATATCTATTTAGTTTGCTTATATTTACATGATTTAAAGTCTTACAGATTTAAATTTTAAATAATTTATTAAAATATTAAAATGAACAAAACAACAAATTTATAACAGACATATGACAACATCTTCTACATATTACAATTCTATTTTCCCAAATAAACTGTTTTGCTTTTTAAGGTGCTCCCCGTATCGACGTAGACAAACTGCCTTACAGCAGGGAAACCAATAAAAAATCCTCTACAAATGCTAAACTTTTGTAAGCATAAAGTGAAGTGAGGAGAGGGTTAAGATTTTTGTTATCCAAATAATGTGCATTATAGATATGAACAGAGGGATATAAAATATTTTTGTTTTTGGTTTAACATTTAACAAAATGGGGAGGAAAGTGAGAACAAGAGAGCTGATTAGGATTTTCATTTTAGAATGATCTTGGAGTGATTTAAGATGTGAGTATGTGACTTGATGACTTGTCACACTAACGTTTATTCAAGAATGAGGTAATATTTTAAAAAGAAATGAAGATTTATGAAGTTGATCAAGAAAGTTATCTACGTACTAGAGATAATAGAGAGTATGTGAGACCAATTAAATACTCCATAAATTAACCATTAAGTTAACTTCATTTTATATGAAAGTAAGACATAAGTTGGTTTAATAAGTAAAAAGTGATTAGAGATACAAGAAGTCTGGGTTAGTTTAGTAGAAATTCGTATTGGTATATATGTATTGGTTTATATGTTTAGTGTAAGAGGTATGAACGTGTTTGCATAAATAAAGTATTTAGATCATCTCAGTTAATTTAATGGTCAAATTGGTTAAATGGTTCTTTGTTAAAAAAGCTAGTAAAATGGATAATGTCCTAAGAAATCATGGCTAATTTTGTGGTTCCAACAAATATGGATTCAAAAAGGTTTTATCGGTGAGATAATCTTGTAGAAATTTTGCACACACAAAAAAAAATATGTAGAAATTTTTTGACTAGTGTTCATCAAATAACATTCTCCGTGGACGTTAGTTTCAATTCATTGGTAACAATATTTTTAAAAAAAAAAACAAACAAGCCAAGTTTTTTCGAACATAAGCAATAAAGATGAAATAAATGATTTCAGTTTTAATTTTTCGAAATGCTGATACTGTGACACATTATAATCTACATAGGAATAATCATTAGGGCTGGATAGCGTGTAAAAAAATAAACTATGAAGCGCAAGGTTCGAATTTTTTTGGTAATGGAAACAAATATATATACTTTTTTTTTGATAAAATGTGAATTTATATTACCAAAATGGAAGATAGTTATAATACAAGACTTTAAAACCGACTGCGTCACATGCAAAAAACAAAAGATAAAAAGTCTGATGAGAGAAAAAAATTAAAATAAAAGCTTAGAGATCGAATATAGCTATTAGCAACTTCAACGATCTATACTACCTAAGTACCTACCACCTTCAATTGGTTTATGGTTCTTAATCGCATATAACTATTTTAAGTGTTATATATTTAGATTAAGTGGTAACTCACACGATTGTGCCACATGTCAATTTTAGCGATTTTAGATTTTCACAAATGTAAAATAAAAGTTTCTTATAAATTTAAAAATATTTATAAGAAAAATAAACAATTTTAAAAACGTTAATAAGAAAATTATAAAAAAATTATATGTATCTTATTCAATAAAAATAGAAA
>Ga0041059_1002211_pt1 | contig 14773 bp, 13 predicted proteins | sample AraColnosormetaG_FD_56232 | JGI IMG/M metagenome (GOLD analysis project Ga0041059, IMG submission 56232) | Arabidopsis roots microbial communities from North Carolina, USA - Col MF nosort | ecosystem: Host-associated > Plants > Roots > Unclassified | place: USA: North Carolina | collected...
AGCTAACAGTCCATGGGAAGACTGTATGGATAGATATCCGGTTGAGATTGATATTTAATTTTATGGTTAAAGAGTCCAATCTATCTTATCTTATTTATTTTCGTTGACATTTTATCCTATGTTTGTTTTAAAGAGTTTGCATTGAATATTATTTGTGGTCTATTTGGTAACTTTGTTTTGGTACTTGCTTAAGTAAGAAGTGATGGGTGATACTGATTTTCTTTACATACTAGTCATTTCAAGAGAACAGAGACTTGGTCACCGTATGTTTTTTGCTCTAACCGGAATCAATGGATAAATTTAGTTTAGTCATGGGTAGCCACAAATTTTGTCAATGGTGATATGTGGCCAAACTGGTTGAGAAGCGGTGACGGATTATATCGATTGATGTAACACTAATATAGCTCCAACAAGTAATATTATGGTTGAGATTGTTATCCGCTGAGATTGATATTTAATTTTTATGTAATCTCTTAGACCATCTCCAACGTCTCACCATATAAAAATCTTTTAAAAACCATAAAATAATATATTTTAATTTTATAATTATTTTATAATTTTTTAATATAGTCTGACTACTAATAAAAGTACACGTATTTATTCTTTCGTGAGATTGTCCCTTATATAAAGGATTTTAAAGTCTTTCTCTCCTAAAACTTTTACTTTTTAGTTATTTTTCTTTTTCTTTTTTATTGTGAGGGACTCTGTTAAGGGATCACCGTTGGTGGTGCTCTTATGGCTAATAGTTTAGGTTGAGACCGATATTTAATTTTATGGTTAATCCTTTACGCATACTAGTCTAACCTATCTTATCTTGTTTCATTTTTTGACATATCATATGTTTTCCCTTTTTCTTATGAACAATTTAATCTTATGTTTGTTCTTTAAAGAGTTTGCATTGAATGTGTATTGCTATCTTTGGTAGCTTTGTTTGGGTACTTCTTTAAGTAAGACTTGATGCATTATACTGACTTTTCTTTATAATAACCGTCTCTTCAAGAAAACAGAAAATTGGTTTTTGCTCTAACCTGAAATATGTGGCTATATTTAGTTTAGTCATAGATGGCCACAAATTTTAGCAATGGTAATATATGGTCAAACTGGTTGCAAAGCGGTCACGGATTATATCCATAGATGTAACACTGATATAGCTAGCAGTCAAGATGGAAGCAAAACTGACAAGTGATTATTGTGGACAATCGTTTCTATTTTATTTTTTCTCTTTTTTCTCCTACGGCAAAAAAGTAGATCTAGAGTTTTTTTTTTCTTTTTTTTACCGCCGTTGATCTTCATTGATGAATTTGGGCATTCTTGACATTTAAAAAGTTTTCCGCCGTTAATCTAGAGTTTCCTCTTGGTCTGCAGTAGTGCGGTTTTGTCACCGATATAGTCGTTGCTGATCAGGTTTTAACGGAGGTGAAGGTTTAAAGCCGTGTTACGCGGTTGAAGACGTCGTGAAGTGCTTCGAGTTCAGAGAGTTAGGTGAGCCACAATGATCTGATAGACTTAAAACTATTCTACCAATTCTTATACATTGTGTTGTTAACGGGTTACCAATAATAACGTTGCTACAGAAAAACAAATGAACAAAATATTATGTTAGATTTTAAGTTATGTAAAAAATTTTTAGAAGATTTAAAAAGAAGATAAATTTTTAATTTTCTACGCAAAATGTCCACTAATTGTTGAAAACATGTTGTGGCCAAATATGGAAAGATGAAAAACAATTGAGATTTTTTAGAATCTAAGGTATTTGAAATCAATTTGATAGATATTTGGTTACATGAGAACTTTGGTGACAGTTACTCACATTTCTTAACTGAACCACTAGTGGGCTTTCAAATGATGTCATGAACTTCACATTCTTTGTTTGAAATTTATGAGGTAAACAACATGTGTTTCCGTAGAAAGTTTCATATAGCATTACAACTATATACAGAATTCGGACCTCTATTCCACTTCATATGAAATAGAAGTTAAAGTCCAGTTTCTCCTTAAATCGTAAGTTTAAATCCTTGATTTTCAGAAATTCGAAATTTGTATTTTATTTTCATCTTTCCATTTTTACAATTCTATTTATTTATTTCTGTTTCCAAAAAAAATTAATTCCATTTATTTTCTATATATAAAGCTTACATGAAAATAATTTTAATAAGACCAAATATTTTATCAAAATAATAAATATTTTGTTACGATAAAAATATTACTAAAATGTGTGACGATTTTTAAATGGTTACAATACAATCGTAACAACTTTTTTCTGTCCCTAAAGCATCACATATATTGCGAAAACAAATCGAGTAGCGATTTCGTCACTATTACATAGTGAAATTATCATCTCTAAACCGTGACAGATACCAAGTCTCAAGTTCGTTACTAATTACGACGAAACTATAGTTTCAAAACTTCATAGTTAATGACTTATAACTATCACTTATCCGGCACAATTACTAACTAAAAAACTGTCGTTGAACCATCATCTTTTTTGCTCCACTACAATAATTATTTTTGTCTTAAACTGTCACAAATGAATATTAGAAATTATGGAGCTATTATAAATTTAGGCACATTTTGGGCCAAAAATTATAAAAAGGACACATTTCAATTGGGCTTATAAGCCTAAGCATTTTTGGCCTGTTAAAAGTCTATTTTACCCTAAATTTAACTCTTCATCGTTTTCTTCTCTTCCTCTTCATTTCTTCCTTTTCTTCTTCATATTCCCAGAAAATTTTAGTTTTGTTCTTGAGAAAATTTATTTTGATTACAAACACTAAAACCTAAGGAATGATACTAAAAACGGAACCCAAACAAAATAATTAAACGAACCGTTTGAGATATAATAAACGGATGAACCAATTACGAAATAAAAATTTGAGATCTTATCATTGTCTTCTTCGAGCTCGTTTATCATGAGACGTGAGTCATGACCATCACTTCTCACCGCCACCCATAATTGCTGTTATCGGAGCTTATATATTGTTGTTGTTCTGTTGTTGTAAATGGAGATCTTGTCCGATGTTTTTCATTTCGTTAAAAAAATGAATTATTCGATTCAATCAAATAAACAATTTCAGATTGATTAAAAAAAAAAAAATCAAAGAAACAATCTCATCAATTGGAAGAACCTCAAATCATATCTAATCGGTTACAGAAAAAACTCTAAACTCAAATTTAATTTTTAATTAATTTGAAAAGGGCAAAATCGTCAATAAAGGTAGTAGAAGTACCCATTCACGTAAGACATGTATAAAATGCTTAATCATACAATACCCTTCACTTTATTGTACTATTTTCATAATTGATCCTAGAATTTATGGCTAACTAGTCAAAAGTATCAACTAAAACTATTGGGGTCTCAAAACCGTCATATTTTGTGACTATAATAACGTCTTAATTTCAAACCGTCACAAACGATAACCAAAAGGTAGTCTCATATTCGTAAAAAAAATAGCAATTTTTTTTTTCTTGATACCCTTGTGTTTTGTTACTAAGACAGACCTATAATGTTGAAATTGTCATAGCTAATGACAAAGAAAACCTCATCTCCATCCGATTTGACAGCTATGTAGAGAGTACAAGGCCAAGTATGGTCAATGATTATAAAGTAGGATCAATTACGAGATCTTGCCTTTTTTTCTATGTGCTTTGTCCAAATAGGTACTTTTCAATGTGCTACTACAATTAGGCATTTCTCTCCTAGTTGCATTGACGTTTTTATCCCAATCTCCAGTTCTCCAATTCACCCGAATTACGAGATTGGTGTCTGCAATTCACCAACCCCAGTTCTTTCGTCTCTACAATTCACCCTAATCGTAAACTAATCACAACATGACGTAGACACCATCCAACATTTGTTTTTGAATTACTTTTCGATTATTAGACATCGATCTATCAAATCCCCATTTCCGCCGTTAATGCCTTTCATCTTCCGTTTCTGCTATTCAAAAATCAGTGACACCGCCTTCAGCTCTTTCCTCGACTCATAAACCGGTGACAAGTCTCAGTCCGAAATCAAAAAATCCACCTACTAATATATGTCGATCAAATCTAAAATTGATTTCATTTGTGTTTTGAAATTTTTGCGTTCCCTAAACATCATCTTCTTAGGGTATAATTTTTTTTTATATATATACGTATTTAATTGGATATGTTGAGTAAATAGGTCAGAAGAAGATCTATGAACCATCTGGAAAAAAAAGAAAAAAAAAAGAAACAGATCGATGTAGAAGAAGAAGCTGAATCAAGGGTAAAATCGTCTAGTGATAAAAAAGTGCTCATTTACATAAGTCCACATGAAAATGTCCATTTTCAAATATTTGAGGTAGGTAGTACCTATTTTTATAAAAAAACCTCTTATAAAGCAGTATGAAATAATAATCTTAATGAATAATTTGGTCTTCAAAATTAAATCGAACGTTTATTAAAAAAAAGAAGCCTTTTGTAGTTCTCTATTTGTATATTGGTATCGTGTTGTAAGTTTCAATTGGAAAAGCCGGGAAGTCATATACATTACTATAAAGGTTATTGACAATATATGTGATTTTTTTTTTTTGTTAAGCAAATAAACGAAGTAGCCATATGATTCTGATTTAAAAACAGGGCATTTCGAAATTTTAAAATAACCGGGGTCTGGGTCAATAAACTAGGGGCTTTTATGAATATAGGTATATTTTGGATCAAAAATTTGAAAAAAGCATATTCACTTGGGCTTATAAGTTTGTCCTTGGATTTGTTGTTGGCTAATGAAATGATAATTTTGTCCTTGGATTTGTTGTTGATAATTTCACTTCATTTTTTCCGCTGCGTCACAGATTTCACGATCATGAAACCTCGCTTCTCACCATCAACTCTTGCCTTTTTCAACGTCGACTCAATATTCCATCAACATCATCATTTTCAACTTCATCAATACCGTTTCTCTCGTCTTTTTAGACTTAAAAAATGTTGCTTCCCCTAACCTCTTCCGATTAACCCAATTGCTCAAATTTAACGAGACTTTTGATGGAAGGAATCTAAACCCTAAGGGGATAGTATTTAGGGAACCCAAAACATCTAATTTTAGACATGGATCGAATCAATTAAACTCCAATTAATCAATATTTGTAAACCAAATTCGATCAGTGTTGTCAAAGATGAACGATTATAGCGTCGTTCTCTGGACGAATATGATCACAAGTGTTCTTATTCATTGCTTTGTGTGTCTTTAAAATTCTACAAAAGAGGGTTTTGGGATTGAGCTTATATCCAAAATGGGCATTTTAAGAAAGTTTCTTTCAAAAGAGGTATCTTCTACAGTAGAATTCAACAGTAGCAACTTATTGACTCGATTCTGACAATTTTGACTTTGGTGTCAAAGCGTGAAATATATATTATATCTAAAACTTCTCAATTATCAGTATGGAAATGGTACACAGTCTAAACATTAGTAAAAACTATATACTAGTTTGGGATTTAGAAACCCAAACAATTCAATTTACAGTATGTAAATGTTAGATAGGTGAGATGAGAAAATTTGTGAACAAAGAGAATTGCAGTTTCAGTGGAGAAGAGGACGCCAGTAAATCACGAAATTCTGATTGTGGATTCCGACATCCACAATTTGGCGCTAGAAGGAGGGGAATTAAGTCTTTTACTTCAGAACAACGATCAAAATCACCATGAGTAGCAACGACGGTCAGAGTTCCGGCGACCAAGCCTCCACCCTCGACGACATCAAGCAGCTGCTTCAACAGTTGTCCGAGAAGACTGACCGACAACAGCTTGCTGTGACGTCTCTCTCCAACAAGTTCGTGACCTTCCAAGAGCAATGCAACGGCCAACACGCAGCATTGGCGACTAATCATTCTGAAATCAGATCGGCTCACAACGCGTACGCGGAGCTCGAACGCGACTCAATTTTCAGGGCACCGTCAGCCCGAGCGTCCAAAATTCCCAGGAAGCATCTGGCCAGCAGACTCCACCGCCACCGGTTGAAGTCGGAGCGACATCGACTCAGAATCCTGTCACCTCGTCTTCACCAGCACGACTTGCCGCAGTTTCAGATAGGGCGATAGCTCGGACGCCAGTTCCACTTGATCAAACGCAGTCAATTCGGAACTTCAAAACCTTCAAGATCAAATCTGGGCCATGAACGCAAAAGTCCATCAGGCCACTACTTCGGCTCCCGAAGTGGAGAAGGTTATTGAGGCAACGAGGAGAACACCTTTCACCCCAAGGATCTCTAAGTTGCGTATCCGTGAATTCCGAGACTTCAAACTTCCGGTTTACAATGGAAAAGGAGATCTGAAAGAGCATTTGACTTCCTTCCAAGTCATCGCCGGACGGGTCCCCCTAGAGCCGCACGAAGAGGATGCCGGGCTTTGCAAATTGTTCTCGGAAAATTTGTTCGGGCTTGCTCTCACCTGGTTTACCCAACTGGAAGAGGGCTCGATCGACAATTTTAAGCAACTCTCTACTGCGTTCATCAAGCAGTACGAATACTTCATCAATAGTGACATCACTGAAGCCCATCTTTGGAATTTTTCTCAATCCGCTGACGAACCACTTCGGACGTATATTTACCGCGTTCAAGGAAATCATGGTTCAAATACCCAGCTTATCTGACTTAGCAGCTCAGTCCGCACTCAAAAATGGTCTTTGGCATGAGTCACGATTCCGTGAATCTTTAACAGTAAACCGTCCTGAGACGATTCAAGATGCTCTTCATCGAGCAACGAATTGGATAAATGCAGAAGAAGAACGGGCTTTTCTAGCCAAAAAGTTCAGTGCTTCAAATGCTGCACCAAAGGCGCCTCAGCCCGCAACCACCAAAAAACCTACCGAACTCCGAAAACCCGCAGCAGGAACCTGCACGACGATGCTCTGGTGATAACTCTTGACATTGCGAACTGCGAAATATAAAGAATTCTTATTGATACTGGAAGCTCAGTCGATTTAATTTTTCTCGATACTCTGCTGCGAATGGGAATCTCCAAAAAGGATATAAAAGGAGCTCCGAGTCTACTCGTATCTTTCACCAGCGAAACTTCAATGTCTCTTGGCACGGTGGTTCTTCCTGTAACTGCGCAAGGAGTTGTCAAGATGGTCGAGTTCACAGTTTTCGACCGACCTGCCGCATACAACGTAATTCTCGGAACTCCTTGGTTATACGAGATGAAAGTTGTACCGTCGACTTACCACCAGTGTGTCAAGTTTCCAACCCCAGGTGGAATTGAACAAGTCCTGGGAAGTCAACGTACCTCTAGAATGTGCTACATGACCGGGCATAAACTCAAGATCAAATAGCAACCACAGCTCGAAGCGTCCCCAAATCCAATCAAAAAAGTAGGCGACAACCTCGTAGAGCGGGTAGTTATAAACGACGATCACCCAGATCAGCTTCTTGGCTTTGGAGCGAATTTGGGCGAAGATTTCCAAAGTAAATTAGTCAATTTTCTCAAAACAAATAAAGCAACGTTCGCTTGGACAGTTGGGAAAATGACTGGAATCAGTACGGAGGTGATCTCGCACGAGCTAAATGTCGATCCAACCTTCAAACCGGTAAAACAAAAGCGCCGGAAGCTTGGTCCAGATCGAGCACAGGCAGTGAATATCGAAGTCGTTAGGCTCCTCGAAGTCGGTCGGATCCGCGAAGTCAAATATCCTGAATGGCTCGCTAATCCTGTGGTCGTGAAGAAAAAGAATGGCAAATGGCGTGTTTGTGTTGACTTTACCGACCTCAACAAAGCATGTTCAAAAGATTTTTTTCCACTTCCTCACATTGACCGCCTTGTCGAATCCACAACGGGGCACGAGATGCTGTCTTTTATGGACGCCTTTTCGGGATATAATCAAATCCTGATGAACCCGGAGGATCAGGAGAAAACATCCTTCATTACGGAATGTGGAACGTACTACTACAAAGTGATGCCCTTCGGACTAAAGAACGCGGGTGCAACCTACCAACGTTTGGTCAACAGAATGTTTAAGGATCTTCTCGGCAAAACTATGGAAGTATACATCGATGACATGCTAGTGAAGTCAACCTTATCTACCTCGCACTTCGACCATTTACAGCAATGTTTCGACATTTTGAATGAGTTCGAGATGAAGTTGAATCCTTCAAAGTGTACTTTCGCTGTCACCGAACGCGGAATCGAAGCGAATTCGAGGCAGATAAACGCTTTCCTGTTAATGACCTAACCTCGCAGTATAAGGGAAGTCCAACGATTGACATGTCGAGTGGCAGCACTGAACAGATTCATATCCCGATCTACCGACAAGTGTTTCCCTTTCTACACTTTACTGCGAAAAGTAAGCAAGGGGTTTATCTGGAACGAAAGCTGCGAGGAAGCATTCAAGCAGTTAAAGCGTTACTTGTCCGAACCTTCGGTCCTCGCAAAACGTGAGTTCGGGGAACAGCTTTTTCTGTACATCGCTGTTTCAGAGAGTGCGGTAACCGGCGTTCAAGTAAGAGTAGAGCGAAGTGACAAGCGTCCCATCTTCTATGTTAGTAAGTCTTTCTCCGACGCAGAGACCAGATATCCCATGATGGAGAAGCTCGCTTTAGCCGTTGTCACGGCAGCTCGGAAACTTCGACCGTATTTCCAGTCACATCCGATCGTCGTTTTAACATCTTTACCTCTTCGCACCATCCTTCATAGTCCAACTCAATCCGGACGATTAGGAAAATGGGCCATCGAACTGAGCGAATTCGATCTTGAGTTCCGAGCTCGAACAAGTTTAAACTCAACCATGGATACTTCACGTCAATGGGGCTTCATCAAAACATGGGTCCGGAGTAGGAATTTGTCTGACGCTCCCACCGGTGAGGTGCTGGAGCAGTCCTTCCGCCTAGCATTCAACGCCTCTAATAATGAAGCGGAGTACGAATCACTACTTGTTGGATTACGACTCGCCGTCGGGGTAGGAGTCAGAAACCTGCATGCACATTATGACTCGCAGCAAATCGATACTCTGGCGAGTATGAAGCAAAAGATGCGTGTATGGAAGCATACCTGAATTTAGTACGTGAGGTGTCAGGAAGATTCGAGCAGTTCGAGTTAACCAGGATCCCTCGAGCTGAAAATTCGGCTGCTAACGCATTGGCTGCCTTGGCATCTACTTTCGAAGTAACCTTACCTCGCGTAATTCCCGTCGAGACAATAAGCCAACCGAGCATTCGTCTTGATGAAATAAGTTTCGTTACCACCCGTGCCATGCGAAGAAGGCTAGATGCTCAGTCAGCAGAGAATGGTCTTCATCAGCTCGGGGATGATGAGGAAATTTCGGACGCAGTTCACCCCACGGAGATCGTGGAAAATCAAAGTCTTCCAGATAATCATAATGCGCCACTCCCTGATCAACCACCTCATGATTGGGGGGCAGACTGGAGAGAACCAATTCGGGATTACATTCTCAACGGTACGCTTCCTGCCGAGAAGTGGGCAGCTCGAAAGTTGAAAGCCACTTGTGCACGTTTCTGCATAGCAAACGATATTCTCTATAGACGAATCTTCTCAGCTCCCGACGCTGTGTGTATCTTCGGCGAACAGACCCGAACTGTGATGAAGGAGGTTCACGACGGCACATGCGGAAATCACACCGGAGGTCGCTCTTTAGCCTTTAAAGTGAGGAAGTATGGTTACTACTGGCCAACCCTGGTAGCGGACTGTGAAGCATATGCCCGTAAATGCGAACAATGTCAAAAGCATGCACCACTCATCCTTCAACCCGCAGAACTCCTCACCACAGTTTCAGCTCCCTATCCGTTTATGAAATGGTTAATGGACATTGTTGGACCTCTACACGTGTCCACTCGAGGAGTACGCTTCCTACTCGTGCTGACAGATTATTTCTCAAAATAGGTTGAGGCCGCAGCTTACTCCAACATAACTCACGTCCAAGTTTGGAACTTCATCTGGAAAGACATAATTTGTAGGCACGGCCTGCCTTATGAAATTGTCACCGACAACGGATCTCAGTTCATCTCCGAGCAATTCGAGGTATTTTGTGAAGAGTGGCAGATCCGTCTTAGCCATTCTACACCTCGCTATCCGCAAGGAAATGGGCAAGCCGAAGCAATGAACAAGACAATCATCTCAAACCTTAAAAAGAAATTAAACGCTTACAAAGGCGCGTGGTTTGGAGAATTGCAAAATGTTCTTTGGGCAGTTCGCACAACTCCAAGAAGAGCAACCGATGAAACTCCTTTCTCTTTGATCTATGGAATGGAGGCAGTCATTCCTGCTGAAATCAAGGTCCCAAGTGCGAGGAGAATCCGCAATCCTCAGAACGAAACTGAAAATAACGAAATGATAATTGATGTCATCGACACTATTGATGAGCGGCGTAATCGAGCCCTAGCTCGGATGCAAAACTACCATAATGCTGGAGCACGATATTACAACTCAAATGTTCGTAATAGATCTTTCGAAGTAGGAACCCTAGTCTTACGTCGGGTCCAGCAGAACAAAGCAGAAAAGGGAGCAGGCAAATTAGGGATAAGTTGGGAAGGCCCCTACAAAATCACACATGTTGTCCGCAATGGAGTCTACCGCCTGATTAACATGGAAGGAAAAACAGTTCGCAGGGCGTGGAATTCAATGCATCTAAAACGTTTTTACATTTAAAGCATTTTTCTTATGTAAATCGAACTACGTCTGACTTGATCCCCACCTTTGGGTACGTAGGCAGCCCGCACTTCGGGTCCAGTCTCTATAATCAATAAAACCAAACATTTTCATACTTAAAGTCGTATTTGGTTTTCACATCTGAAACTGCTTCAGGCGGATTACTAAACATCCGAACCTATGCTTCAGAGATATCCGAATTAAGCTAATAACTTAAGTTCGCGGTCATAAGTGATATCCGTACTAAACTATAAGCCGAGCTCAGCTTGCAAACGAATGTCATCTTTTTCTTGTCAAATTTCTACGCGATATAAGCCGAGTTAAACTCGCACTTCCATAGACAAATTTGGCAAAGAGAAAAGTTTTCAAAAAAGTTTGTACGACCAAAGTCAAGTACTTCAAAAAATAATGGCCTCTGTGGCCAACGAAAATTAAAAGCATTTAAGTCTTAAAAACAAATGGGTAGCAACTTCGGGCCATAACAACCCCAAAAGACGATAATGTTTTAAATTTTTACTCCGTCTTGCCGGAGTCCTTCTCGACGTCAACCGGGAACATGGCCGCTATCCCTGCTTCGGAGGTGGAGCCCTTGTTAGAGCCTCCCTCGTCGATAATCGCCACCTCGGCAGGAGGAATACTCTCCGCAGCTACCTCCGATGGCGTGTCGGCGAGGAGCGAAGTGAGTTCAGTCGGGTCGGGACGAGGAGTCTTCGGCTCCGCAGCATGTCTAGCGAACTTCTCCTCATCAGCCCGGACTGATTCAAGCTCCTTTGAAAGATCAGGAATTTCTCCCTTCTCAATTTCCTCAAGCAACTCTCTGTTCGCTTTGGCCTCCGCAACCCGAACTTTGAGGGTCTCGACCTCTTCCGATTCTTTGAAGAAATTCCCGTACTTCGAAGAGAAGTCATGGAATTGAGCCCGCACTTTCCTCCTTTCGTCCGTCCTCGCTGCGACAATCATTTCGGCTTGCTCCTCTTCCATTTTCTTCATCTTCTCTTTGCAAGTTCTGAGGTCGGCTCGAGCTTGAGTCTCTTTCTCGATTGCGTCGAGATAGGCATTCTTCCCGGCCTTGAGCTTCGCGGTCAGATCGATATTGTTCACTTCAAGCTTTTGGACCTGCAGTTCGGCTGCTTTCATCCGGTTCATGACTTTATTGGCTTTCTCCACGGCCTTGGCATTTTCATCTTCACTTCGCTTGAAACTCTCAATTTCAACATCCTTGTCAAAGAGTTGGTCCTCGTGACTGCAGAAAACGGAGTTGAACTCTAGGATTAACTGCATAATAAAAAGTTGTTATTCAACTAGGTCATCCATGGACATAACAAATATGGATTCAGTTCGGGCCTTACCTTGCCAAGTTTTCTGGCAAAGCGAAGATAGTTTTCCTTGTTGACTTCTTTCATCTCGTCAAAAGGAGCTATGGCAGAACCAGGCGGAACGAGAGTCCTCATTGTATCCGCAAAAGTCATTGGAGGAGCTAAATCATTTTGAAGTCAGATCGAAAGACAATATTCAAAAGTTGAAATAATTGATGAGTTCGTTACCTGGAAGAGGGACGTTGCGACGTTCCGATTCGCAGGTTTCAGATTCCCGAGAAGACAGAACCACCAGGTTCTGAGGGGCTTCCTTCACAATCCCCTTCAACTTCGCTCCCTTTTCCTCATGGCGAGGGCGGGAAGAGCGAGGTGGGGAGGGGTTAGTCTCTTCGGGTTGCTTCCTTTTCTTATCAGCAGCCCGCTTCTCGGAGTCTTTTCCAGCGGGGTCCTTAATAGTCTTTCCAGAGCCCGAAGTGGGGGTTTCAGGTTTTTTCCCAGCTGACACCGAAGCCTTGTTGGTCGTCTGGCGGGACCTCGACCCAGAGTCAGATTGTTGGTATTTCGATTTCTCTAGAGAACGAAGTTTGCTGTCCTCAAGGGTCCCCGCCATCACAGTTTTGTCGGATTTAATCCGCGCCTTTTCCTGCTCGGCTCTCTCTCTCTCTCAAGTTTCTTTTCTGCGCGGTACGAAGGGAGAGACATGTCGGCTTTGTCGATTATTCGTGGACAGAAAGGAGGCGAAGATACGGCAAGGTCAGTTCGGGATCTGATTCTCCGACCTGAAGCTCGAATTCTATCTATGGTCAAGGACTCCCAACCTAGATCTTGGCAACAGAAATTCGAGAAGTGAGCAGCGAAAGTATGTGAAACGGGAGGCATGCTGACTTTAAATGAAAACAAAAACATAAAAGAAGATGGTCAGTTCAGGTGCCACGAAGTGTTTGCATTCAGAAATTACAACTAAATTAAGTTGTGTTTTCCTAAAGCGAATTCACTATCTACCGGTGCGAGCTGCCCATTCAGATACAAATAAGCCAGTCTTGTTTCCATAAGTAAGATCATTCACTGGAAAGAAGAAGTATGATTTTCTCCATTGTTCATCTTTATCTGGGAAGTCATCGAAAACTCGGAAACCTTTCCGAGGTGACAAGAAAAATGTTCCCTTTGTTCGCCCTTTCTTAACTGCGTATAGCTGAAGGAGATCGTTCAGTGATAGAGAAAATCTGTCTTCTTCAGCTAGAGTAATGAGGCATAAGACAGTTCGAATAACATTCGGGCACAACTAGGGAAGTGCGATTCCAACGCATAGCGAAAATAAAATTTCGAACGCACACGGATGCCCTGGGGGAGGATTCTCAGGACAGACCGTCGGTTCGGGAGAAATAAGTGGAATCTGGTGAGGAATTTGGTGGGCTCCTCTCAGCAGCAAGAGTCTGCTCGAAGTCGAGAGCGAAGTCTTGTATTTTTCGAACTTACCATCTATTAGAAACACTTCGCGAACTACTTTCCTCGGAGGCATGACAAACACCGCGAAGTAATTTGCAAGAAAAAAGTCATATCTGAGGGCCGTTTTTCGTTTATTTTCTGAAAAGCTCTCTTAAGCAGCTGAAGAACACTTGAAGATCTTCTTCAAGAACCCAGGAGCAGAGAAAGGTCCGCGCTGTATTTAATCGATCGGCGAACCGGTGAGACGGTGAATCTAAGAATTTGACGACGGAATTTGACCGGAAAGAGGTGTAGAACGGCGGTGACGTTGAGTTTTCTTCGAATTTCTAAACTTAAAATCTAAGAAATCGATAAAGAATCTACTCCAAATACTACCGGCCTAAACCTACTGCGATTCTAGGTCTAAGATTCCGGCTATCTATTGATTCAGGTGAAATTCGGAACAAAGACTGAACGAAAACGAATTATGGAAAGGAGGAGTCGGGGTTGTTACCTGAGGCGAGGAATGAGTCTGGTAGCTTATAAGAGGTCAGTCAGAAGGTGAAGGGTTCGTCGGTTTATATAGAGGATTGAATGGGCGGGAAATCCAAAACCCTAGGATTACGAAGCGTCACACTCTTTCAAAGGAAATCCTCGAAAATCACGCGATTCAGTTTCCTTTTTTACCTCGGGAGATTCTTGTTATCCCGAAATGGCGTTCTGAGATCTCCGAGAATGGCGCCACGAGTTGAACTTAAGTCCCCGAAGTGTTCACTTCGAGGACTTGGGGGGCAAATTGTGGATGTTGGATTTCGTATCCGGCCCAATACGCGGTCTGAGCCCAGCGGAGGGCCCATCGAGAGAAGTGGGCCTGTTTAAAGAAGCCCATCGGTTCAAAAGTCAGATTATGCTTTAATTCGAGTAACGGAAGGATCTCGAATTAAAGACGCTCATTAATTGCTCGAGCTGGAGAGTTCGTAACGTTTGAAGTAAACGAAGCGAGATTCCCGGCGTAGAATCAGCGTAGTGATTAATTCATTTGATTCGAAATATTTGTATAAATGTAGTCCGATTGCAATTGTAGAGAGACGAATGAATTGACACTGAAACTATACAGAAATAAACAAACACTTTTCCGATTGATCTTTGTTCGTTTAACAAGTCTTAAGATCTTCGAAACACGACCACGAAATTCTGATTGTGGATTCCGACATCCACAAATATTTTATATGTAATTAATATGTGAGGTGTAAGGTAAGCCAAATTAACGTCAATATGTCTTTAGAAGAACAGAACACCGATGCATGTTATGAAAATACATGCAAAATACAAAGATGACGTTTCACAAAATCTTTTTTGTAATCTCTCTGATGCTCGTTGTCTCATTAGTTAATGCTGTTGACTACTCGGTCGTCGACAATT
>Ga0041059_1002212_pt1 | contig 14764 bp, 10 predicted proteins | sample AraColnosormetaG_FD_56232 | JGI IMG/M metagenome (GOLD analysis project Ga0041059, IMG submission 56232) | Arabidopsis roots microbial communities from North Carolina, USA - Col MF nosort | ecosystem: Host-associated > Plants > Roots > Unclassified | place: USA: North Carolina | collected...
TTTAAGTGAAAATTAATCATTGAAAAAAAAAAAAAAAAAGTTAAAATTAATCTACTAATTCTTGCATATGTTCTTGTAATGTGATGTGGTTTTTGCTGTTTTGCTTTTTTAGACTCAAGCAATCAATCTCTCTGCAGACTATAGATTCAACCTTATATCTTTTTCCAAATTCGGTTATAAAATTACATTTGTCACTTTGTTTGATTAATAATTATACATTTGTTTCCCGCCAAAATATATTGCCAATTTAACATTTACCGCGAAAATGGTTACAAGGTTAAATCAATATTTACTAATTTACATTAGAGACAGTAGAAAATAAAAATAATTTCTATTCTCTTCTTCTCCGGCAGAAGTCTCCACCACCGCCGCCGAAGATTGCGTTTTGCTTTTTGTTGCTCTTTGTTGATCGAACTGGTTAGTCGACTGTTATTAGTTGTATATCTGAAACTCTGAATCTAAGGTTTATCCGTTTACGTTAGGGAGGTTGATTTAGGAATGGAGTTCTCATTACTTATTTTGATTTGAAATGCTTCAAAAATTAGACCTTTCTTAACTTTTTCTGCGTGATTTTTCTGTGTAACACACCTAATGTCTATTTGCGTTTTCTTTCTGTGTGTCCTTGTTTAAACAGATTCTAGAGAAGAAAGTTGTCTTCTTGAGTGTCTATTTTGTTTGATGATGGATGACACTGTGAATGAGCTTCTAAGAAGGAAGAAAGCTGTCCTAAATCATCAGATCAAGAGTGATTTGGTTGCATCCACACTTGCGAATCATCAGGAAAAACCTCAAGCTTTCTCCTTGCTACAACAGAAAGATGTCCAAACTAAGAGTCCCGGCACGCATTTCAGTAACTGTGCAGTTAAGGTTGGTGAGAAGAGAAAGCGGAACGAGTGTGGCGGCATTTGCAATACTGAGAATCGTAGCATGACTGAAGATGTTGTAAATCTAAGTAAAGACAGAAATGTAGACAGCAAAAGAAGTGCGTTTAGTGATAATGGAGATGCAACACAAGAGTTTGGAAGCGGAAAGCAACTCCCTGAGGTTGATTGTTCTAAAGACCCAATGTCAAATGCTCAAGTGGGAGCTGTAGTGGGAAACTCTCGAAATCTTGAGGTGGATCAAAATTCTGGTTTATGTGATTCAGAATCAGGAGGTGTAGTACCACAAAAGATTTCTGGATTTGCTGGTTTGAAATTTAACGACTTTGATAAGCTGAGGGAAGAAGTAAACTTCGAAGTTGGGCAGACCTGGGCTATTTTTGATCCAGTGGATGGAATGCCTAGATTGTATGCTAAGATCATAAAAGTTTCAGCTCCTTGTTTTGGTCTTAGGATTACATATCTAGAGCCAGATCCAGATGGTGAGAAAGAGCTCCAATGGTTTGAAGAAGACTTGCCTGTTTCTGTTGGTAACTTCAGGCTTGGGGAAAATAAGTGCACACAAGATCGTTCAATATTTTCACATGTGATTCATTGCAATGAATTAAGCAACACTCTTTGTTTCAGCGTCACTTGTCGTTTCATCAACACTTGTCATTTTAGTGTATCCCCTAGAGAAGGCGAGACATGGGCGCTTTTCAAGAACTGGGATATTAAGTGGTCTTCAGAGCCAGATTCTCACCGCAAATATGAGTACGAATTTGTCGAGATTCTGTCAGATTACGCTGATGAAGCTGGTGTATATGTTGCATACTTACATAAAGCAAAAGGATTTGCTAGTGTGTTCCTCCGAATGGGAACTGGTTATGAAGGTATATTTCGTATTTTACCTCGCAGTTTGTATCGGTTCTCCCATAGGGTCCCTTCCTTCAAACTGACAGGAGTGAAAGGAAAAGATATGCCAAAAGATGCTTATGAGCTAGACCAAGCTGCCTTACCAGAAACAATTGAAGAGATCATTGTGCCTTCAAACTCTGAGAGCAATATAAAGTCTAAACGCCAAGCCATCTACATTGCTAGCAAGGGATAGGTTTTTCAGACTGGCCAGATCTGGTCATTTTACAGTGGTTATGATGATTTGCCTCTGTACTATGGTAGGATTCAGAAGATCACTTTTACTCAGGCATTTAAGCAGGACCCTGTAATTAAACTACACATAGGTCGGCTAAAGGCTACCCATTCCCCTAAGGATGTTATCGACTGGGAAGACAGGCAAATGCCTGTTGGTTGTGGAACATTCTACTCAAGAAACGTTCTAGAAATAATCACCCCAAATGAGGTTTCACATCAGGTAGTTCCTCAAACCTCAATGGATGGCATTGAATATACTATTCTACCCAAGATTGGTGAACTTTAGGTGATATACAGATACTGGAGTAGTCTTATTGATGTTGAGGACTTGGAGTTTGGTCTTTATGACATGGTTGAAGTTCTTGATGACACTTTGGACTATAAGGTCCAACTGCTGGAGTACGAATCCGTTCATGATGATGATGATGATGACGATGAAAATGGGAATAGGTTGTTCAGGGCATGTACGGAGTATACTTATAACGAGGCTGAAGGGTCCGAACCAATATTTACGATCCCAAAGTCGGAAAGAATCAGATTCTCGAATAAGGTTCCTGCTTCTCGTGTAACCAAAGAGATGCATGGAGAGTTAAAAGAGTTTTTAAGTGTTGATTATAGGGCAACCCCTATAAATGTTATACACTGTTGAACAGAGGAACTGAGAGAAGGAAAGGTATGGGAAGCGCCAAGGATTCCTTTTTGCTAGCGCTTGGTGCATTTTGTGAAAAGGGTTTGTCTTTTTGGCTAAGAATATTCAAGACTTTCTCTATGATTTAAGAAATGTATTTATCTATTGATATGAAGCAGCAAGTATTTGCAGGTTGGTCTGAAATTTTCTTTTCACTAAATGTGTCTTTTGTGTTAAGAGAAGTTAAACTATTTGTTGCTCTAATGTGATGTGGTTTCATACTTAAGTGATCTCTCTGCAGATCGCAAAGGTCAACTGTCCAGTTAGATTTGTTTCAGTAAAACGAGCATAGTCAAAGGTTAGCTTATGCTCGTTTTTCTAAAAAGGAGATAGCTTGTGCTTCAGTTAATGCCTTAATGGATAGTTCATGGCAAAAAAATATAAAACTTTTCTTTGTGTTGTTATGTTGATCCATCGAAGTGTAAGGAGTACCACAGTATGAACCTTTTCAAGGATATACTTACTGGTTTATACTTTTTATTGTGGATAGTTGGTCGTTGGTCTGTGTGAGCCATGAACTGAAGCAGCTTGAGAGAGAGAAGTTGTTATTTAAAATGGAGACTCTGAATTAGCTTAAATCTTTTGTTGATGAGCAAGAGCAGGATGTGGAGCGTATTAGGCACAAAGTTATTTTTAACAAAGGTTGATTCCATGAAGAAGAAAATGAAGACTGAGTACATCAATGCTATCAGGCTAAGAAAAATATGAAGAAAATATTGAAAAGCAAAAGAAAGGAACGCATTCAAAATGCAAAAAGGTTAAGCATACATTGCAAAATATAAGTGAAAAATAACCATTACAGAATATATTCTCATCTCCTCAAGACCTCAATCCTAAGGCCTAATAAGAATCTGTTGTTCTGTTCTTTAATAAATATATTTTGATTTTTTTTAGTTTTAAGCATCTTTCATACAATTTTTTCTTAACTCTTTTATATGAAGTTTGATTTTACTGTAGAAAAAAAATTCCTTTACAAAAAATATGCCAAAATATATATATTTTTTGTATATGTTCAACAAATATTATTTTAAAATCTAAAATAAATAATATTTTAGACCTCTTTTACCACAGTCCACATGCGTTGGACCATCGCACAACCTATAATTGTGGATATATGATTTACAATTTTACAAGCCAGATATGAATACAAAACTCACTACTTTTGTACGATGATCAAATAGAGTAGTAAGTATAGTTAAAATAAGAGATGTGTGTCTTGTGTCCAACATAGATCAACACCTCAGAAAAATTGGGTTTTATAGGCTGTGCTAATTATTTATTATTAATGGAACATTTATTGAGGAATTTTGATCCTCTCATTTTGCTCTTAAATTTTGTGTTCTAATTAAACATTTTATTATTGATTCAATATTTGATTATTATATATGCGGAATAAACTTATTTATCTCTAATTTGAGACCAACTTAATAAAAAAGAGGTTGACAAAAATATTCTTACAATTTTATTCATAAAAAAACTAAAAGAGAATTTAAAACAAACTCGATAGAGGAAAAAAATATGACTATGAAAAGACACTTATAAGCGCTCCTAACAAAAAAAGAAGATATATATTATGAATTTCATATACTTTATTTTGAAGACTAGTTGTGTGATTTTGACTCCACATTCAACACTACATATTCTCTTTTCGTTGCATGCATATATCACATTAAGCTAATCGTGAGTAAAAAAACTCCCTGTAAATCACTTGGACTACAAATTAGTGATGATGTGCACAGTTTGCACATTTACTCGAAATATTTGCTAAAATACTTGTAACATTTTTTTTAATTACAATTTAATTATTTATTGGAGAGACAAGAATTTTTTTTTATATATATTTGAATGTTGAATTCTGAAGTTTTAGATAATCTATGAATTCTGAAGTAAATAATTTTGTCTCACCTCTGTGTTGATACGTTATAAACGCACCATTGATAAGCTTCCAACACAAACCAACATCAAACTACATCGATGTATCACTTCTTCACACACAATACTCTCGATTAGAGAAGATCAATATTGAAAAAATCAAAAGAGAATATAGAGACTAGAATCTTCAGCACCATCTTTAGATTCTACTTTTCCCAAGTAGTTTCGTAAAAGATATAATCAAATATTGTATAGTTTAGTGTATTTAAATTTCTAATTGATTTTATGTTTTAAATAAATATATCGCTTTGGTATTCAATGTAAGTTTTTTAAGAAACAGATATAGATTTTTTGGTTCGATTTTTGATCTGAATCGTTTAAATCGATTTTTTTCTTTGTAAAACCCTAAAACTAAAATATCTATTCTTCTCAAAAAAGACTTTTATATCCATAAATAAAGTCTAATTTGAGTATAAAAGTCTTTTCCGAATAATAGAAAATGACCAAAACACCCTTGTCTTCACAAATTGGTAGCAATTTAGCTAAACTTGGAAGGGTTTTTACGTAAATAAACAAGAATAAAAAGTTCAAATGACCTTAAAGTTTCTAAAAATTACAGTAAAACCAGAGAACCATATAAACCGTGAGGTGTCTCCCCAGAAACGAAGACGAAGACAGATTCCAGTCAAAGAGGCAGTTGGGCATCGACGTGAGCTTTGACGGTACCCTATCTCCTCCGTTTCCTCTCTCTGTTTCTCCGAACTCCGGTGAGTTTCCGACGCTCTCTCTGTCTCTCTCTCGCACTCTCTGTGCCATTCTCTTACTCTTCAGTACGGTTCTGTTTTCTGAAATCGATTAGTCTTTGGTTTTGTCAAAAGCCCATAATTTTACCTTCATTTCTGAGAAATTCGACGCTGTTTCTCATGTCTTACTTGAATGTATGTCTTTGTTGAAAACATGTTTGGTTCTTTCGTTTTCTTTTGCTTTTGACAGTGCTGAATTCGAATTTTTACATGTAGGGTTTTAGCAAGAGAATAGCTTGAAAATTTGGGATTTTTTTTTTTTGGTATGAGCAACAAAGATGTCTGAATTGCATGTCATCGTTGGAAAACTTGTTTGGTTCTTTGGTTTTTGCATTTATTTTAACAGTGTTGAATTTCGAATTTCTCTGTGCAGGGTTTAGCAAGAGACGAGATTGAAGAAATCTGGGATATTTTTAAAGTATGAGCAACAAAGATGAGGCTCTACGAGCCAAAGATTTAGCAGAAGATTGGATGAGCAAGTCAGATTTCACAACTGCTCGTAGAATTGCGATAAAGGCTCAGAAAATGGATGCAACTCTGGAGAGTGTTGTTGCTCGCATGATTATGGTGTGTGATGTGCATTGTGCAGCATTGGAGAAATCTGGTGATGAGACTGATTGGTACAAGATTCTTCAAGTGGAGCAAACTGCAGATGAAAATACCATTAAGAAACAGTATAAGAAGCTTGCTCTTCATCTTCATCCGGACAAAAACAAACTCCCTGGTGCTGAATCTGCTTTCAAAACTATTGGTGAAGCTCAGAGGGTTCTTTTGGACAAGGATAAAAGGAGGTTTCATGACATGAGACGAAAACCTGTCTTTAGAAGGCCTGCACCAGCACCAGCACCAGCACCATCATTTCAACCACCCCAACAAGCCCCGACCACACCTTTTTTCACTCAGCGTGGTTTCCAGACAAATGTTAATGTGGCAAGGAAGAGACCTGAAAACCAGAAGAAACCTCAAGCTCAACCAACTGGGTTTGATGGTCTCGCCAGCTTTACGACCTCATGCGCATTTTGTCACAGGAAGTATGAATATCAAAGGAAATTAATCAACACACTGATGACTTGTTTGAATTGCGGTAAGCAATACGTTGCTTTTCAAGAAACTTTCCAACCACCAGTTCAGCCGACTTTCTCCTTCTTCCAACAGAGCAAGGTTCCTACACAAGAGGCAGGCAAGGCAGTGGAGAAGCAGCCAGAAAGTTGTGCTAAAAGTTTTTTTAGTAAAGAGGGTTCTAGAGCAAAAAGCTCTGGTGTTTCTGCTGAGAACATCAATGGAAAGAGAAAGAGGAAGAAGGTCGTTGAATCCAGTGACAGCTCTTGCAGCGAGAGCAGTATTGACTGCAATGAAGTTCCAGCTGGTGGACAAGATTCGGGGTCCAGCGGTGCACAGCATTCTCGGAGGTCTGTCCGTAGCAAGCAGCAGGTTTCATATAAAGAGGATAAAGAAGAGGATGCAGAAAGTGCTGAGGAGTCTGATTTCAGAAAGAAGTCACATGAGGATCAACCGTTTACAGAAACCTTGCCAAATGGTTTAAACAGGACAAAGAAGAGTAAAGCAGCAAAAAATTCAAGTTCAGGGAGTGCGTCAGATGCAGAAATTCAGTGTACTGATCCTGATTTCAGTAACTTTGAGAAGTCGAGGGAAGTGACCTGTTTCAAAGCTGGTCAGACATGGGCAATCTATGATGACATGGGTGGAATGCCTCGATACTATGCCATCATCAGAAAAGTCATAAGGAAACCTAGTTTCATGCTCAAAATACAATGGCTAGAGGCTGAACCAGATGATGAGAAAGCAAACCTGTGGGTTCGTAAAAACTTGCCCATCTCTATTGGCAAGTTCAAACTTGGTGGAAATGAGAACATAGAGAAAACTCCATGTTTCTCTCATATGATCTACTTTAAGGTAGGAAGCATGAAGGATACTGTCAGAGTATACCCAAGAATAGGAGAAACATGGGCTCTCTTCAAGAACTGGGACATCAATTGGTCCTCTGGTCGTCGGCGTTCTTCCCATGAGCATGAGTATGAGTATGAATTTGTTGAGATCCTGTCAGAATATGTTGAAGGGGTTGCAATACAGGTTGCGTTCTTGCGTAAAATAAAAGGCTTTACAAGTGTATTCTGTCGAATTGCACCAGGTGGTGGATCAGACACAATTCAGATTCCGCCTCATGAGTTGCTTAGATTCTCCCACAGCATCCCCTCAACCAAATTGACAGGAAAAGAAGGAAATGGCGTTCCCATTGGTTCTTATGAGTTCGATACAGCTGCATTACCACAGAAAATTGAACAAGAAGAAGCTGTCCCTGTCTTACGAGAATCTGCCAAGTTAAACCAAGTCAATCATAACTCTCCACCTTCATCGGAGCCAGACTGTATCGTCATTCCTAATTTCCAGTTCAACAACTTCAGCGCTGAAAGATTGGAGGGAAAGTTTGCACCTGGTCAGATATGGTCATTGAACAGCAAAGAGGATGGCTTGCCCAAGTGTTACGCAAAGATTCAGCAGATAGTATGGAGGCCGGTATTCAAGTTGCAGATAAACCGGCTAGAGCCAAAATCATTGCTTGAGAACGTTATACAGTGGCATGACAAAAGAATGCCAGTCAGTTGCGGAAATTTCACTTTGAAGGAAGGCCGGGACGAGACACTCACTAAAGTGACTGATTTTTCACATCAGATTAAGGCAGAAAAGCATTTCAGGATAAACGAGTACATTGTTGTCCCCAAGACTGGCGAAATTTGGGCAATGTACAAGAACTGGAGTGAAACAATCAAGGCCACAAGCTTGAAGAGGTGTGAATATGAGGTTGTTGAGGTTCTTGATGACAATGACAGTCACATCGAGGTTATGCTGTTGGAACAGGTTGATGGGTTTATTTCAGTATTCAAGGAAAAATTGGAAGGAGGCATCGATGTGAAGAAGAAGATCCCAAGGTGTGAATTGTTGAGATTCTCACATTATGTTCCTGCATTCCGCTTAACTGGAGAGAGAGATGGAGCTCTTAGAGGCTATGTTGAGCTCGATCCAAGTGCGTTTCCCCTTAACTTGCGCAGGTCTTAGACTAATTCTTGTAGGGAGGGTTGTTTCTTTGTAAGAACTAGTAGTAGTAATGGCTTTTACATTCTGTCGAAATGTGTAGTTTTCAGTTCTAGATTCAGACGTTAACTTCCATCAAAAAATGTGTTGATGAAAAAACCTTTACCCTTATATGTGCCTCTTGCTCTGTCTTATCACGTGTGTAATACAGACAACTAATGTGTGTCAATTTCTGTCTTCACTTACCGTTTTTCGTTTGAGTTGATTAGAAGAAACTAAAGCAAAGGTCAGAAAATAATCAACTAACAAGTCGTTAAATGCAGATAGTAAACAACAAGGGCGTTTGGTCTAGTGGTATGATTCTCGCTTTGGGTGCGAGAGGTCCCGAGTTCGATTCTCGGAACGCCCCTTCCTTTTTACTCATTTTAATGAGTTGACAAGAAACACTTCTCTCAGGAGCCAAAAAATTTAAAATTTTCAAAACATTCTTGAACCTAGAATCTCATTCACAACAGCTCTTTCACTTGATGTACACAAATCACACATTCTCACTGTAATTCCACAAAAGTTATTTTCATACAAAAGTACAAACTACAAAGAACTTGTATATCTACAGGTCTCAATGTTGTAAGAGAACCCATCTATCTATGCAGCAATTTACCCTTTCAAATCCGAACTTTAAGAACAGAAGAGACTATCTTTATACTAAGTTTGTATTCCGCGGAAACCGCACAGGCCGAGAGGAATAACAAATGCACAACAAGTTTAAGCACATTGCCATCCCGAAACCCAGTATCCCTGCAAAAAGCATTGCATAGATAACCGGCACACGAAGCTGCAACAAAAGATATTTACATGAGAACTTTTTCCAATTGTAGGTATGTGATTATGTGTTTTAAGTAATTCAAAGCCTAAAACATACGGTTTAGTATTACTTACTGTAGCATATAATAGATGAACAAGCAATGCCACTAGTGCAAACTCAAGAGCTGCGTATGTCCATATGTATTCTCTGATCGCTGCAAGTCCGGAAAGTAACAGTTAACAGTTTTACATAATTGTGTTGGGGGAAGAACAATATAGATTGGAAATTTTTCTTGAGGGAGTGGTATTATACCGAGGATGACGGCAAAAGTTGAGGCTAAGAGTGCAAGGGTGAATGAAAATGGCGCTGCAACAAATATTGCCTGTGAATTCAAGTCACGAATCTACAGAATAGATAAGATTCCCTGTTATGTTGTCTTCGCAATGAAAGGTAAGATCTTTGTAATGAAAGATGGGATATTTGTTATGAAATACCGGAATGTATGTGTTTTTGAATACTCGGGGTAAGAAAAAGGAAGCATTACCAGTAAATGTTCAAGGAAGAAGAAGTAGCAGACGGTGCTGATGAGTACAAGCACTACAAACTCTTGCCCAACACTGCATTACCAGTCATTCGATTATCAATTGTCAGATTCTTTAAGGAACTTTGGACAAGGAAAAAGGGAAAAAGTTTTTAAAGCGTTCTGATTTACCTGATGCTTTGTGGCTCTGAACTCTGCTGAGTGAGTTCCCGTCTATTGGTAAGTTGATTAATTGTTGGGACACGGAGGAGTATCACTGGTAAGTTCCGGACTTCTTGTCTGCATACATCGCAGATTCGTGTTCCTTTTGTACTAAACCACTTAATGGCACAATGCTCGTGAACAAGTCTGAGGTCACCTTTGCAACTGCATTCCATTTTCAGTGTGTTACCTTCTTCGCACACATCAAGACAAATCCTGCATACTGCTTCTTCTTCAGGAATTTCTTCTTCTGTTTCTTCTGCAGGAACTGGAGTGATTTGATCTGCCAATGAAAACAGAAGAAATAAGGAACATAGGAGTGTGAACTTGCCGTTTCATTGATAAAAAAAAACAATTTTCTTTGAAGTGATAAAGCTTCTCGTGAATCAATCTATTCCATCATTATCCATGAATTCTAAAAGCAGCCGGCAAAAACAAATAGAGCTCAAAACTTCAATGAAAGTTAGAAATAATACCGCCATTTGCTTCATTTGAAATGTGATTTTTGTTGTCGTCAAAAGAGACAGCTCGTACAATCACTCTGTTCATGGACAAGGATCTTGAAACAGATGCATGAAGACCATCTTTCTGCATCAAACAAATTCCAATCTTATACTTTCGAAAAGAAGCTATTTGAAGAAAATTAAAATACTTTTGCACACTACAATTAAAATGAGACTCACATTAGACTTAGGCTGTTCACTATGCACCACAGCGGAAACAGGCGTTGTAGATACAACCAGAGACAGTTTAGCAGAATTACTAGAAGGAAGTGACAAACACCTTTTCCAGTAAGGCGATGTGATCGGACTTGCAACAAGAGGCTTTTCACTGGTTTCTGAAACACTAGGACTTAGTAGCAATCTTCTCTCATAGTTTGGTAGAGAAGCTTTCCTTTTCAGACTCAGATTTCTCAAAATTCCTAAACTAGGCGTCGGTTTTGGTGGTATTTGGATAGAAACATCCAATTGGCTTCCACTTGGCTGAGATCTGGATACATCTTCAACAGATTGTTCTTTAACCTGATAACAATCATTGATTAAAACCTCATACTGATAAATAAAAAAATGAATCTTTCTACAGTGAAGCAACCAAGTTAACAATCATAGCAATCAGGGACTGAAGAACACTAAGTATGCAATTCTCCATTTCCTTTTTTTCTGATTGGTTAATTTCAGATACCAGTGATAAACCCTAGATTATTCACAAAATGAAATTCATGAAACGATACCAAACCAATTGAGCAAGAAATGTAAAACCCTTTAGCGATTCTGAAAAATATACATTTAAAATCACACTAACGGAGACTTTGTATTATAAAGATTTCAACTTTAACCTAGAATCTAGCAAAAGAATTACAAAAATTTAAGATTTCGAATACCTGAGAAGAAGAAGAAGAAGAAGAAGAACCAGTAGAAGAATCTTTAGCGAGAACAAAATTTCTGGGCGGTTGAATTGAAGAGCCTTCCATCATAATCGAACCAATAGAAACCAAAACAATTTTGAAGAAATCAAGTTTGATCGACAAAAAAATCTGAGCCAGGGAGAGAAGCAATCAATCTAAAGAGATTTGAGAAATTTGTCGTTTATTAATATGTAGCTAAAATCCGACAAGAGAGATTTTTTTTATTAATGTGTGTGTGTATGCAACTATGCATGCATCAGAAGAATCCAGCATTTTTACTGCTCTTTAATTACCCGCTTAATTCAATTACCAGTCAAACTCACTCTTCCTCTGTTCTTCAGTTACCCATTTACTTTAATTCGACTAAACCGAACTAAACCAAACAAAAATGCTTAGACCAAAGCCTGCTTAATTTATTTCCCATCAATATCACTTACCAAATACAAAATAAGAGTGTATTCAACATTCATATCAATTGGGCGCCGACCCAGTCTGTGTCCGGATAGCCCATTATATAACTTTTGGGCTAAAAATATTTATTTGCAAAACAAAAAAAAACAAAAAAAACCGCGAGCTTGTGAGACATAAGAGAGAAGACGAACAGAGTGTTCACAAACCCTAACATTTCAGAAAGACGATTACTCGATAACACAGAAGAGAGATTAAATGGTAAATCTCATGCGGAAGTTCGCAAAATCGTAAGTTCCTGTTTCATATCGTTATGATATTTGACCATTTCGTAGTTAGGTTTCGGGATTGCTTTGATAAGGTAGTTGGATTCTCTCCATTTGTAATAACCGTATCAGTTTTTTGAATTTCAGGATTGGTAGACCGGGAACAGAATTTTGGAGAGGGGAAGATATGATAAGCGCATTACCTGATCATTTGCTATGTCATATACTTATTTTTCTTTCTACTGATGAATCTGTTTTGACGAGTGTTTTGTCTTCTAGATGGAGAAATCTCTGGAAATGGGTTCCTAGGTTAGACTTAAACACCTCTGATTTCCCATACCCTAATGACGTAACTTGTGCGGCTTTCATCGACAAGTTTCTGAATCTTTATAACGAATCCTACTTGCGGGAATTCAAGTTAAGAATTGACCAAGCTAACTTTCGCAGTAATGTATCTCTTTATGAGCCGTGTCTTGGTGTAGTGATTAAGAAGCCCAACGTTCGGCATTTCCAAGTTGAGAGTGATCTGCTTGAGCATTGGTGCACTAGTGAGATACGATTAACCCTTTCTGCTTGCCAGGCATTGGTATGCTTAAAGCTCCATTTAGTATGGCTGAATGACTTTGAGTCTCTATCTTTGCCCTGTCTCAAGATCATGTACTTGGAAGACGTTGTATTTCCTAGCGATGCGGCTGCAGAGACGCTAATCTCGTGCTCTCCGGTTCTTGAAGATTTAAAACTAAGCCTCCATAGAGATGATGTTGTAGTTGTTCTACGTGTCTACTCACAGTCACTAAAGAGCTTCACTCTAAAACGGGCGGTTCCTGTTTATGCTATAAACGGTGCACATACAGTGTTGGTCGATACTCCGAGGCTTGTGTATATGAGTCTCATAGATTACCAATTCAAAAGCTTCAAGATAATCAGCATGAGTGACTATGTCAAGGTTGATCTTGATGTCGACTTTGAACTGATGCGTGATGAATTATCGGAAAGAAATATTGTCTATGATCTTCTCAACAATTTTTCAGGTGTTAGAAATATGACCATCTCGTGGACAACTCTTAAGGTATGTAAAGTAAAACTGTTTACAAGCTCTAAAATTTCACTTTATCATTCTTTTTCTCACTTTCATGTTCTGTTTACTCTTCTTTTTGCTCGCAGTTTATCCATAGATTCCATGACATGAACCCACTACCCAAATTTCGTGACTTGACCCGTTTGCGTGCAACTATGTCCTCAGACGCCTCTCTGGAAGTGTTGCGAATCGTTCTTGAGAGCTGCCCGAAGCTGAAACACTTTCACTTCACCTTGGTAATGATCTGCAAGTTTCTTACCTAAGAAATGTTTTTTAATCTACTCATTTCTGGTTTGGATATGTTGCTTTGTATTTGCAGGAATTGGTTAATGATTTTCCAGAGGCAGTAATAACTGGATTCTCGAGAGTGTTACCTCGTTGTTTGGTATTTTCCCTTGAATCCGTTGAAATGGAAAGCCCGATCACGGAGAAAGCAACGGAACTGAAACTGGTAAGATACTTTCTGGAGAACTCAGCAACACTCAAGAAGCTTGTTCTACTTCTGAATCATGAGTCTACTGGAGAGAAACACGAGCCTGGTGTCTTGAAACAACTCATTGAATCTCCAAGACGCTCTAGTTTGTGTCAATTTGAAGTTCTTGCAGTGCCTCCAAATCCGGAACCGTGGTGGATTTATGTAAAACCCCAGAGGTTTCTTTAGTGCTATCGCTGATGAAATTCTCATACCTTCCTTTATGTTACTCTATTTTTATTACGTCTATGTTGTAACCTACATCAAAGTTGCATTTGACAAAGGAAGGGGACGGTCTAGTCCAAAAGTTTGCCACTAGGTTCCACTACCTCATGTCGTTCGTTTGAATCACCATCTTGTGCAAGTAGCTTGAATCCATTCTTTTACATCCGCTTGGAATTTGTAAAACTACTCTGGAAGAGTTTTTGGTATTTTGTAATGCCTTGGGTCTTTTGAAAGTCTAAAAATGTGGGATATGTTTTCGGAGATTTGTGATATTGTTAAAGGGATATTTTGACAGTCTCTAAATCTTCATGGAAAAAGGGCAAGTGAAGAGGGTATACTTGATGCTTCTCTTCGGAAAGGCAACATATTTGGCACAGTCGATTAATCTGAATTCCTCTTGAATTGATTGTTCTTTGGTAAGGTTGGTAATTTCCATACTGAGTTCTACAAAGAAACAGAGTCTACATTAGACGGAGGATCATGAGTAAGATAACCAATAACACTAGTTCAAAAGCGTGATCACGGAGAAAGCAACTGAACTGAAACTGGTTAGATACTTTCTGGGGAAGTCAACAACACTCGAGAAGCTCGTTTTACGTCTGAATGATGAGTCTTCTGGAAAGAAACACAAGCCTGGTGTCTTGAAACAACTCTCTGAATCTCCAAGACGCTCTAGTTTGTGTCAATTTATCATTCTTTGATTTGATGCACTCAGTTTACAGCTTTTATTATAAAAAGCGTTATGTTTTTTTATTCACCTCTTTTGGTTTGAATTCTAAACCCCAAACATAAATGAAATCAACATTTAAAAAATTATTTTATGGTTGATTGTTAATTTTTCTTTAGAATATCAATTTTTATACATGATATGATATACTGTACTAGATATATTGATTTATAGTTTATCCTTTTTAAATACCTCACTAAATTAAAAAAA
>Ga0041059_1002213_pt1 | contig 14758 bp, 7 predicted proteins | sample AraColnosormetaG_FD_56232 | JGI IMG/M metagenome (GOLD analysis project Ga0041059, IMG submission 56232) | Arabidopsis roots microbial communities from North Carolina, USA - Col MF nosort | ecosystem: Host-associated > Plants > Roots > Unclassified | place: USA: North Carolina | collected 2013-09-02
TAAAAAAAAAAAAAAAAAACGTATGATTCCGTTTAAACAAATATCTAGTCAGTATTTCGTTTTACTGTTTTGAGATTTTTAACTTTTGAAACATAAATTAAAATTCTGATTAAAAGTTGATTTATAACGAGCAATTAAAGTGTTTCATTTTAGTATTTTATAAAAAATTCTTTCGAATCCTTCACCCTAAAATGTTATATAACGACCAACGACCAAATTTTTTGTTCGACTACCAAACGAACAAAAAATGTGTTGCGCGCAATAACTTTTGATGATCGCAATCGTTGGTATCAGTCTTTAGCAACTGCAAACATGAACATAGACTTCACATTTTAGGTATTTCACCATTTTCTATAGTAGTAGTGTAGCAATGTACTGTGAATTTTAATTTTGGTCTTACTCTTAGATGATAGATTTGAGTTGGCCGATATGAACATTGGCGACAATTTGTTATTTTCGTCTGCGAACCTGTTTTAAAAACAAAACAGCTTAATACAGCCCAATGGGCCTCCTTACTCGAATCAATAATAAGCGATGAGTGAATGACACATGTTAGCACCGGAGAGTAACGTACAAATGATAAATGCCACGTAAGCCAGGTTGCATCGATTTGATAACACAAACAAAGCCACACGACACAAGAGAAATAGATAAGTATGGACAGTCAGCTTTTGTCTTTTTCCAGCCTTTGTTTACGTGGAATCTCGGTTTCTAGGACCCACTACACTCCTTAAATAAGAGGTGCATAATTTTATATTTAACAAATACAATTAGCATTAGATTAGTCCAAATATCCGGAGTGATTTTTTTTGGTTTTTAGAATATTTATTTTTTATTGTAAATTATAAAAAATGTTATATATAATTTTTTTATAGATAATTTTTTTAATTTTATTAGATTTATGATATACAATGTATTCTTTTTTTATGTTATAAATATTTTTAATAAAATTTGTTTTTAATAAAATTTTGGTGAACGATTATAATTATATTTTGTTGTAAATTTTTTATACATTTATTTTTATTAATCTGTAAATTTGTAATAAATTATAATATTTGAAATTCGAATTTTAAATTTTTTGGTATAAAATTATTAATAAACTTTTAATCAATTAATAGATCAAAAAAATTTATGTCCAAATTAATTAATTAAAATTTTTTTAACCTACACTATTGTTTAATGTTATCACAAATTATAAATTTTTAAATTAATTATTTTGTTTGGTCGGCAAATTAAGATATTATTATCAAAAACATTTTTTTTTTTTTCGCAACACATTAGTTACTAAATGAACTATTAAGTTCACTTATCTTATCCAATTTGTGTCTACCCTACATAAACCTTGTACTTATCCCTAAATCACTTTAGATAAATTGTTGAAAATTTAATTTATAAATTTTGTATTTACCAAATTAGGAAAACAAATATCTGAAAATATTTATTTTTAATATCTTAACAACTCGAAGAACTGAGAAACGCGACAAAACCAATCGTCCTCTTCCGATAGCCACAAAACAAAAATCAGACAAGAAGAAAGAAGAACGTTTCTTCTAACAGATAGAGATTACAATCAAATTGACTCTTAATTTCTCAATTCCGTATCTCTCATTTCATCTTCTTCTTCTTCTCCTTTACTTAAGGATCTCTGGTTTCTCTTTCTCTCCTCTGTCTTATCTTCTCCAAAGTTACGCTTTTTTTCAATGAAAACATTTTCTTGATTCCTGATTTCAAATTTCACAATCTGGATTTCGTGTTTCGAATTCACTTTGAAGAAAAAGTTTCTCAATTTCGCCTGAAAACCCACATGGGATTGGAACTAAACACTAGACTGACAAGAAGAAGAAGAGTAATCATCATCGAGTGTTTATTACGATTATGTCCTTAACGAAATCTTCAGAATCAGTTTTCACTGAAGAAGAAGAAGAAGATTCCTTTAGCGGTCGATACACGTTATGGATCAAAGAAGCATTAGAGGAGCTTCCACACAATTTCACAATCACCGACCCGTTTATTTCGGGTCACCCGATTGTTTTCGCGAGCTTAGGGTTTTTGAAAATGACTGGCTATTCACGAGAAGAAGTGATCGGAAGAAACGGTAAAGTTTTTCAAGGACCTAAGACTAATCGAAGATCGATCATGGAGATTCGTGAAGCGATTCGTGAAGAGAGATCAGTGCAAGTGAGCTTGTTGAATTATCGTAAATCTGGGTCTCCGTTTTGGATGTTGTTTCATATGTGTCCTGTTTTTGGGAAAGATGATGGTAAAGTCACCAATTTTGTGGCGGTTCAGGTCCCGATTTCGGGACGAGAACATCATCGGAAGAAGTTGAGAAATGTCGGAGATTTGTCGTCGGATACTTCTCCGACATTTGGTTCTTGTCGAAGAGAGGTTTGTTTTGGTAATTTCGTGTGTCAGGATCGAGCTTTACCAGTGGAATGTGATGATGATGAACAAGGTTTGGTTTTTAAAGTTATGCGTTTTACTTGTTTGATGAAATTCCTCAGAGAGCGTTTGAATCAGTCAGAATCTTATCCTATAGCTTAATGAACGTTCTAAGTATTGATTTAAGCATTGTTGTATTGCAGGATTAGAGGATTGGGAACAGTGTGAAGCGAGTGAGTCCGAGAAGCTGAAAGCTACGGAAGCTATTAACAATGTGTTATCTATCTTAGTGCATTACAGCGAGTTGAGTGGTAGATTAGTCTGCGGAAAGCGGTACTGCTTGCGAGGAGTAGATTGTCTAAGCTCGTCGTTAGTTATTTCTCTCGGTAGAATCAAACAAAGTTTCGTATTGTGAGTACATTATTTTTTTATTGTGTTATGGAGTTACAGTCTGCTACAATAGATTTTGATATTGACATTGTTCTCGTAACTTTGCAGAACCAATCCATGCTTACCAGACATGCCTATCATTTATGCGAGTGATGCCTTTTTGACACTGACCGGTAAGTGTGTCTAGGTTTGAAGAAATAAAGTTACCGTTATTAGATTTTGGTCACAGTTCTTATTTATATCAATGTTTGTAGGTTACAAGAGACAGGAAGTGTTGGGACAAAACTGTAGATTTCTGAGTGGGGTTGATACTGATTCCTCAGTACTATACGAGGTAGAGATTGCGTTTTAACTTGTTAATTAGTATATGGCATGATTGATAATTGTGAATGTTTTATTTGGTTCAGATGAAGGAATGCATCTTAAAGGGACAATCATGCACAGTGCAAATACTAAATTACAGGTTGAAGATTTACTTCTTCAAAACATTTTTGCGATCGAATCTTGTTTCTTTGATTTGTTTTGGGCTGATCATATATGTTTTTTATCAGTAACAGAAAAGATAAGAGCTCATTTTGGAATCTTCTTCACATCTCACCAGTTCGTAATGCTTCAGGCAAGGTACATATCCCTTCATGACTACATACTTCCTGTTACCAAATCCTTTTGTCTTTCATTTTTTGGCCTTGATACAAAACCCGAATATGACATGTAGAACTGAAAGTAATTAGTACAGTTACTGATTTCTGCTTTTTTTAGACAGCATATTTTGTGGGTGTTCAAGTAGAAGCAAGTTGTAGAAATACTGAAATTAAAGAGCTGAGACCAGAGACGAGACAACTGAGTGTTGTCGGTGCGGTTAGAGTTGCGGTTAGAAGCTCATTGATGGTGACATGCTAATATACGCCAGAAAGAAAATGCGTCGACTTAGAGAAGAGTCTAAAGTGAATTGGACATACATCTTTACTATATGTATAATCATTTGACATACTACATTAATATAAGTCTTTATTTTACCGAGTATGTGCACTCAAGAGAACGTGAATCGAGTTAGAAATAGGTCATTTATTGAATGCGGATAAGTATCAAGAGGTAAGAACTAGTTAGTTTCATCAAGTTAATATGATTAGATGAGTATATTATTAAGTGTTCCGAATGTCGAAAATCCAAATGATCTCGGTTTCACTTTACAGATTCCGTATTTTTCACCTTCAGGAGAATGCAACATCGTTTATAGAATGTAAGAAACAAGGTTGGTATCGGCAAACAAGAAAAAAATATTACAATCGAAAATGTTCTGCTCGTGATTCGACAAACAGAAGACATCTCCAATCTGTATTCCAAAAACACGAAGATTTATAGGTGGAAAATGCAACATAGAAAAGTAGAAGACATTTCCAATCTGTATTCCAAAACTGTTGGATACGGACACCGGATATTGCACTTATGGCAAATTGGGCGAGAAGCAGAATTGTTGCGTTGAAAAAGAATCTCACCGCCACACAATGGGAAAGTTAGACCCGGCTTCAAATATGGATCTGGGCCAAGTAAGCAATTAATATGAAGTGTGGTACAACACTCGTTGCACTTATAGAACCCTTTTTCTCCTCCAACGACTAAGCTTCCTTCGCATAATTCACACCAATCTGAGCCACTTGCCTCGTCTCCACGACAAAACGTGAGGTAATGCTCATCATGCTTGTACCTTACCGTGTATGGTAGGGTAGCACACTTAAAACATATGATAAAATCACATTCAATGCAATTTACTACCTTTTGAACTCCTGTTGACTTGCAAATGTGGCATACTGTCGTTTCTTTGGGTCTAAAGCCAGAAATAAAGGGTGTGGATGGACTTGATAATTAAATGGCTCAGAAGCCGAAGCACACACTGCATCTAGCTCGTAGTCACAACCATTGATGGTACACACATATCCAAAACCACTACTCTTACGCATACAAGCAGCACATTCGAATTCATGGTTTTCATGGACAACCTTTTGTTCAATTGGATGTGGATGTAATGGATGAACCTTCTTCCGGGGGGCATCCGCACATTTTTCATGTAGAATAAAGTCACATTTCACACAGACATAAAAGTTTTCCTCGTTGATTGGAAGGACACAAGCTTGACAAAACTCGTTTTCTTTGTAAACTCCATTGGTTTCAAATTTCATATGACAACCATGAGAAAAGTGAAGTATGATTCCATCAGCTATCCTGTAGAACGGAAGCTCAACATCTTTGTCTTCTGGTACTCCTTCGAGTTCAATGCCATCCCATATATCCTTACGCAATGCACATCTTGTGTGAACAGCGTAGTCCTTACACACATTGCAACTGTATGCCCCATAATCACTGTCAATCTCTCGGCGACAAATTCCACAACACCATTTTCCTGATGGAAGAGAAGAAGTGAAAGACACACCGTGGAAATGACGAGAGATTCTTATAGTTTGTGGGTTATGGATACAGTCTATATGGGCTACAAAATCGCATATAGAACGACAGACGTAAGTGAGATGAAGTTTATCTACCAAACCGCAAACATTGCATGTTAAGGAAGCTTGTCTAGGAAAAAGGGTGAGGGTATGGTCATGCTTTTTTGGTTGGTCTATGAGAAAAGGGATTTTTGCCTGAGCACAAAGGACATGCATATAAATGTCGCAAAGAGCACAATAATAAAGCAAAACTTCTGCTTTCTTTGTGCTCAAGATGCAATGCTCAAATGTTTTTACATTATAAAGTTGGAGAGAATGTTTGACGTGGGAAGGATAATTGATCTCTAGTGGAGACTCAACACATTCTTTGTGGTACCTTTGATCACACTCGACACAGAAATAATAGCATGTGCCGACCTTTCGGGTATTGCAAATACTGCAATCGTTTTTTGGATCAGCTTCTTTATTGTTACACCAAAAGAGAGGGAGTATGTCATGACCATACATCATATTGTCACCAAGGAGATGGGAAATCCTTAGCTTGCCATCAACATCAGGCGTTGGGCCCCCATCATCTAATAGTTTAGCTTCGATCGTTATTGTTAGTTTGAATCGTAATGAAGGGCATATAAATAGAGGTGGAGGAGGGAGGTTGTCGCCGGAATCAATGGCAACTTTAGTCATGTTTTGGATTGGTAATGGGTTTTGAATGAGGTGTTTTTCATCGGAGGAATTTGGGCTGTGTATTTGTGGCTTTATAACGTTTTGGTATATGAGACATGGTTTCCCATCGATTTCTCCTTTTTGAAATTCTCCGACCACGTCCATGTCTGCTTAGATCGGAGACTATTTTTAAGAGGTTTTTGGGATATTGCTATCGTTCTTGCCTTTACATATCTATAGACACATACATACTGAAACGTGATGTCCTCCCATTTGCAATTTGTTTAATATTTCTTTCATAATGATATAATTTAGTCGTGAGTTTTTGATGAGTGAACATGTCATATAATTCAAGTGGCACATAAACTATGGGCTATATGCTATTTTCACAGTATTATTACAATAACATGATGATATATATTAATGCATCTTATGTACGATAACATAATGAGATATATTAATGCATCTTCTGTAAGAAAGTCATTGTTTAAACTTATACAGCTAAAGCTGGTTGATAAAAACAACAAATACAGCTAAGCTGAAACTTTCTATTTTAAAAAGGCAAAATACAGCTATAATATTAATTTAGTCTGTTTTATAAAGTCTTTATTATTGTATTATTTATCTCAACGATTTTTTTGTATATCTACTAATAATTGAGAAATTTAAATTTTCATGCCATTGGTTTTAAGACCATTTTCCTATTTTATCTAAAAGGTATAAAAGCTTTATTGTTTTTGGAGTATTAATTTAGCAGAATATTTTCGGATTTTAACAAAAACCGGAAAATTAACTTAATCTTTCTAATCCGTAAATGTGATTTTTTTTTCTTAAATATCAGGAAGTTCTAAACCGAAATCTATAATTCTCTCAAGGCCGAAACCACAACATGTAATAATAATTTCGTCCCAAGTGTCACTCGAACCGGCGACTTCTAAACTTCACGTAGGATCTTTACCAATTGAGCTAATGACACTTGGTAAAGTATTAAATTTTTAATTATTATATTTAGAAGATTTTGTTAAGATTTAAATTTATACCCTAAACCCTAAACACTAAACTATAAACCATATCATTTAAAACTATACTCTAAAACCAAAATAGTTAATCCAAACCTTAATGTTTTGTGTCTATGATACTCTGATAAATCCAAAAGTTTTGATAGTAGTTTTGATATATTAAATTAATAGTGAAGTCGAAGTAGAAGCTGCAATCTAGGTGATGAAGTGTATGATTGGCCGATAATCAAGGTGTAGCATTTTTTTACGAACTGTTCAAATCTGGTGAATATGGTGTCTTCTCCAAAAGAATTGTCGGCGTTCTCAGCTTATTTGGAAAACTACAGAGCGACAAGAAAGAATTAACTAATTTTTCTTTATCTTTAATTTCTTGTAATGTAAATATAAAAGCGCATAATTTGGCGCGAAAAGTTCGCACTGAAACGCTTCATATCACTTATATAAACAACATTTCTCAAATTTGCCTCGTTTTGTGCTCTAATTAAAATCGCGATGACAAAAAAAACTAATATATAGTGATATTTTTGATAATAACCTTATAAATGTGATATTTTAAGAAAAACAATTTAATACTTCAAAATATTAATAAACAATGGAAAGTACACAGGTTGGAATATTTTGACTTCTAACATAATATTGAAGGCACATGGACCATTGAAGTTGAATTGGGAATCCAAATTTTTTGTTGGAATATTTAAAAATAATAAAAATTGTTGGAAGATAAAATAAAGAGAAAACCAAAAATACATATTGAAAACAGTGATCAGGTAATTTCTGCAAATAGTAAATCTGCAAAAAAAAGAAGTAAATCCAAATCTGAGATGAATAAGATAGAGAGAGGCTATCTAACCTTGAAATTGAGTATCTCCTACAAACATTAACATCACGTGATTGACGACAATCTAATTAGCAGAGGGATATAATTAGACTGAATTTTGAAAAATCTCAAACATTTTATTTGGCTGTAACAAGAGAGGAGTGTACTTAGAGTTTTTTTCTTTTTTTTGTCATCCGAAAATTAATTAGGACTCAAAAAAGACAATTCTGAAGAATGTTGTTTACAAATGTAATATGAAGCGGTTGGATACGAACTTTTCGTGACAAAAAATCCGCTTTAACATTAGCACTACGAGAGATTAAAGATAAAAAAAAAAAGCTTGTGAACTCATTTTTATCGTTCTGTAACTCTTCCAAATATGATGAGAAAGTCGGCCATTCGGTTGGGGAAGAATGTACTTGAGTTTCCTTCTTATTATATAGAAGTAGAGAATTTTGAACGTTGTTACTTGTTGGTATTAGCCGTTACGTTTCTTTTAATCACGTGATAAAAAATTAACTTAAATTCACTCATGACCGTTGTTGATTTTTTTACAACGTTCGGATTTGTTTACTGTGGTTGATTAACTTGATTTGACTTATTGTTATCCGAAAATGAAAACAGAAATGGGCTCTAAATGGGCTTTAACACTAGGAAGTAACGTGGTTAGAGGATTTGTTAGTTGACTAACCGTTTCTCGGCTTTTTTGGTTCACCCCTCTTTTTCTGTGTGTTTGTTTGCTGTGCAAGTTAGGGCTCGGGGACGTGTGTGATTAATTGAGGACTGTAAGAATTTCACAATCACAGACACTTTAGATCCAGCATTATAAGAGATTCCTCACAATTTCACAATCACAAGTTATGTCCTAATTTCGGGACGAGTACATCATTGGAGGTTGAGAATTGAGTTGGATAAAACTGAATTGGTGATTGGTTCTTGTCGAAGAGAGGTTTGTTTTGGTAATTTCGTGCATCAGGATTGATTTTTGCCGGTGGAATATGATGATGAACAAGGTTGGGGTTTTAAAGTTATGCGTATTACTTGTTTGTGAAATTCGTCTTAGAGCTTTGAATCAGTTAGAAAAGTTTATTCTATAGCTTAATCTTTGCTTAATTGCTTCATGGACGTTCTAACAATAGAATTAAGGGTTCTAAATCATTGCAGTGGACTATCTCTTGCCTCCAAAACTAGGGTTCTAAAGCATTGTTGTATTGTAGGATTAGAGGATTGGGAACACTATGAAGCAAGTGAGTCCGAGAAGCTGAAAGCTGCGAAAGCAATTAACAATGTGTTATATATTTTAACGTGATATAGGAAACTAGGCATTGATATATGGTTAGATACGTGGCAGTATATGAGTGGAGACTGTAGCTGTGAGAAGTGGCAAGAGAAGATTGGTCGATGGAAGTCGTAAGAGGAAGAATCGAGACGCATAGATATATAGCTAAAGAGGATCATTTGTAGAAAAGATAAGAAGATTTGGATTTGTTGTTTATTGTTTCCTTTTCGATTCTCTCTGAGAATTGTTCCTCATCGTTCGCCGGAGTTTCATGTTGAACTCTTGTAGATGAGAAATTGATATCGTGTTTTATGAACGTTGTATCAATCTATCTTTTACATTAATCGAAATACTCTATTTCGTTACTCTGTTTCTCGTTATCACTGGTATCAGAGCCATTTGTGTCCTCGGAAGCGATGGCGGAGATCAAAGTTGCTCGCACGATACCGGTGATAACGGGAAACATAGTTGAGTGGTAGATTAGTCTGCGGAAAGCGATACTGCTTGCGAGGGGTAGATTGTCTAAGCTTGTCGTTAGTTATTTCTCTCGGTAGAATCAAACAAATTTCGTATTGTGAGTTCAATGTTCTTGGTTTTAATATGGAGTTACAAGTCTGATGATGGAGTATATTTATCGATTTTTATGTTGACATTGTTCTAGTAACTTTGTAAAACCAATCCATGCTTAACATTCCTATTTTCTAGGCGAGTGATGCCTTTTTGACACTAACATGTGAGTGTGTTTGGGTTTAGAAATTGTGGGTGTAACCACCCGCCCCGTGGGACCCAGCTGGCGCTGCAGCACATCAACCCTAACCTCTTTTCAGTGGGCCCTTCTAGCCCACCAGGTAGGTTATTGGTGCGCTTGGCGTTCCTCGAACCCAAGACCTCACCCTTTAACAACCTTCCCACAGGACAAACTGTTACCAATTAATCTAAAGGGTGAGGTCTTGGGTTCGAGGAATACCAAACGCACAGGCTCACATGAAAGAGGTTAGGGTTGATGTGCTGTAGCGCTAGCTGGGTCCCACGGGACGAGTTGTTACAGTGAGACTTTGGAAATAGAAGCAACCTTTATTTGATTTTGGTCACTGTTCTTATTTATATCAATGTTTGTAGGTTACAAAAGACAGGAAGTGTTCGGACAAAACTGTAGATTTCTGAGTGGAGTTGATACTGATTCCTCAGTACTATACGAGGTACTGATTGTGGTTAACTTGTTAGTTAGTGTCGAGTGAAAGATCTAATTTGATTAATGTAAAAAAATCTCGAAGTTACATTGTCTCTATATGATCTCGGTTTTTTACTTTACAAATTCTATATCTTTTACATATAGAAGTATTTCACGATCTAGAAAACCCTTTAANAAAAAAAAAAGAATTTCATGATCTCTTTTTTTTTTCTCGTAGAAACTAGATGCTTTAAATATGTGATAAATGTTTAAATGATTAATCAACTGCACATGAACAATATTGACAAACAAAAACCAAAAAAAAAGAAAACAAAACAAACAGAAAACCAAATTAAAATACATATTGAAAAAATTTTATAGATGAAAAAGGATAACACAATGGCTTTTCTACATTATGATATTATGGATGAAAAAGGGTACATAGAAAATAGGGATAATACATTTTCTTTCTCATTTCCACATATGTTGGATACGGACAACGGATTTTGCATTTAGCGCACATTGGCCGAGAAGGAGACTTGTTGCGTTGCAAGAAAACTCGAACCTGACCTCCCTCCTTTGGGGGAGTTTCACCAGACTTCATATATGGTTCCGGGCCAAGTAAGCAATTAATATGAAGTGTGGTACAACACTCGTTGCATTTATAGAAGCCTTCCTTTCCTCCAATTGCTAATTTGCCTTCGCATAACTCACACCAGTCTGCGCCACTTGCCTCATCTCCACGACAAAATGTGAGGTAATGTTCATCATGCTTATACCTTACCATGTATGGTAAGGTAGCACACTTAAAACATATAATAAAATCGCATTGGAATTCAATGTAATTCAATACCTTTTGAATTTATGTTGACCTGCAAATGTGGCAGATTGGCTCTTCTTTGGGGTCTAAAGACAGAAATAAGGGGTGGTGATGGCCTTGATAATCAAACGGCTCAGAAATAGAGGCACACACTACATCTAGATTGTAGCCACAATCTTCCATGAGACACTCATATCCAAAACTATTACTCATGCGATTACACGCCTGACATGAGAAGCCGCCTTCTACGTGAGTAAACTTTTGTATAAGTGGATGGGGATGTAATGGATGGACCTTCTTACGGGGAGCCTCTACACATCTTTCATGTAGGATGAAGTCACATTCTACACATTCATAAAAATTCTTCTCGTAGATTGGAAGGGCACATGCTTGACAAAACTTTTCTTGGTCGTAAACTTCACTTGTCTTAAATTCCAGTTGACAACCATGAGAAAAGTGAAGTATTGTTCCACCAGCTATCCCTTTGAACGGAGGCTCAACATCTTCATCTTCTTGCACTCCCTCGAGTTCAATGCCATCCCATATATCTGTGCGCAATGCACATCTTGTGTGAACAGCGTAGCCACTACACACACAACAAGTGTATGCACCATAATCATGGTCAACCTCACGACGACAAACTCCACAAGACCATTTTTCTAATGGAAGAGAAGAAGTAAAAGAGACACGATGGTGGTGACGAGATATTCTTATGGTTTGTGGGACATGGATGCAATCACTATGGGCTACGAAATCGCATATAGAACGACAAACGTAGGTGAGATGGAGTTTATTGACCAAAGCACAAACATTGCAGGTTAAGGAAGCTTGTCTAGGGAAAAGAGAGAGGGTATGATCATGCCTTTTTGGTTGGTCTATAAAAAAGGGTATTGCCGCCTGAGCACAAACCGCATGCATATAAATGTCACACAGAGCACAATAATAAATGATAAGATCTGCTCTGTTTTTGCAGATGATGCACTGATGAACTCCTCGCAGAGATGAAAAGCAAAGTTGGAGAGTATGTTTGGCGTGGGTAGGATAACTGATCTCAAGTGGAGACTCGATACATTCTTTATGGTACGTTACATCACACTCGACACAGTAATAATAGTTTGTGCCTGCCTTTTGCACTCTGCAAATATTGCAATCCATCTTTGGATCAGCTTCTTTGTTGTTGCACCAAAAAAGAGGGAGTACGACATGATCATCCGATATATTGTCACCATGGCCTTGGAGAGGGGAAGTCTCGAGCTTGAAAAATTTATCACGTAAGGCTTTCCCGTCTTCATCCCCTAATGCAATATTCTGAATCCTCGCTGATTTTTGCAATCGTAAATTAAGGCAGATGAAAATAGGTGAAATAGGGAGGTTGTCTCCGTCACCGATGGTTACTTCATCGGAGGAGTTTGTTTTGTTTTGGAGTGATAATGGTTTTTGGATGGTGGTTTTTTCAGCGGAGGAGTTTGAGGTGTGTGTTTGTGTTGATGGTTTCATTACGTTGTGGTACAGAAGATATGGTTTCCCATCGATTTCTCCCTTATGAAATTCTCCGAACAAGTCCATGGCTGCTCAATCGGAGATTATTTGTTAGAGGATATTGGGATATTTTTATCCTGAAGACGTTTATATATAAATGTGCTTTGTCCAAGCTTTCCAAAGACTTAAACAACTCCCATTTGCGATCAGTTTAATACTTATTTCATACTGATATGATCTAGTCGTAATTGTTTATTGAGTAATACAGTTTCAGTGGTCGTATTTCTCATAAATAAACTTTGGGTTATAAAACTATATTCACAAGATTATTGGTTACGATATCGTAAGGAAATAAATTAATCCATCTTCACTTAGAAAGTTATTGTTTTAGTTATAATTTTATACAGCTAAGCTGAAGTAAAAAAATTAGATACAGCTAAGATAAGGCTGGTTCATAGTATATACTCCCCTGTTTCTAATTAAGTGTAGTTTAAAGGTTTTTTATTTTTTCAATATACGTGTTGTTTTCACTTTTCTATGTAAACATTAAATATATTTAATAGTTTTTAACCAATTATATTTTACATTATATTTTTTTATTGGTTGGATTAGTTGTAATTAATGATGTTTTTATAGGAAAAAGATAAATTAAATGAAATTTATATGTTTTATTAATTTGTGTACAAAAACCTTAAACTATTGAGAAACAGAGGGAGTATTAATTAACTTTGTTTCCAAAAGTTTTTATGTATTAATTATTTTCTCAACGGTCTTTTTGTATTATATGAGATCATATCAACCGTATTAATAGGAAAATCCTCTAGCATGTGTTAAATCGTGGGAGAGTTGTTGACACGATTTAATATTTCTGAATATCAATAAACAATGGAAAGTAGTGCTATACGGACATGAGTGGATGATTAAGTTGACCTCTTCTCTTGTCAATTTACGGACCTTGATTTTGAATGGTGAGTTATAAGACACGAATCAACAGTTTTTTTTGTCTTTGCGTCACAAGCTACTATTGATTACTTATTCGTTATTGTTTCACTTTTTGTAGACAATGAATCTTCTCCATTTGCAAGCTCGATCTACTGAAAGACTTGAACAGTCTCGGTATGTTCTTTAACACCCAATGTCATTGTACATAAATGTTTATTGAATTCATGCAGTTCTTTCTAGGAACCCAATCAGTGAAATGGGTGACTCACTTTCAAAGTTGAAAAACCATTGGAGATGGTCTTATTGTTCGTTGATGAGATCGTCAGATCAATTATATTATATATGGCACATGGACCATTAAATTTGAATTGTAAAATATAAAATTTTATTAGTAGATATTCATATGCCTAGTTGATCCAGTTGACTCTTCCTGTTTCATAATACTAGTATCCACCCTCTTCTCAAACGGGATTGTTAAAATCTTATACATTGCATTATATGTAGCCTTTACACTAACGTTTTACTTGATTTTTCTTTTGGTTTGGTTATCGATCGATGATCCTGATACAAAAAATTACAACTATAAAAGTTTATTTTCTTTTTGGTTCGGTTTCAATAATTATTTTGGTTTGGTTATGATCACCTCAATTGGAATGGACATCTCAACATGTGCATTGTGAGTGAGAATTTGTCTTGAAAAATAAAAGACCTTGCAACCAAAACCGTTTGCATAAAAAATGGGTGCCTTTTATTGTTTGTGAATTGTTTTTCATCTGTTTTTTTTTCTTCATTTTTTGTTTTCTATCTTTGGTCTAAAACAGTATATTATATGTTCAAAATTTTTTTTTAGCAAAAAATCTCAAGGAATGTGGCTTTTTTGGGTGGATGAATGAGAAGAAATTAGCAAACAAAGTTTCGTATTGTGTGTTTTGGGTTATTTTGTTCGTTTTACTATGGAATTACAGTCTGCTACTATAGATTATCCCCATGACATTGTTTCTTTAACTATTCAGAACCAATCCATGCTTACCCGACATGCCTATCATTTACGCGAGTGATGCCTTTTTTGTTATAATTCTCACCTCTTTCACTCTTTAAGGTTTGTCATATCTCTCTCTGTCTTTCACACTCTGTTACTGTTTCATTGTCGTAGAGAACAAAAACAAGAACCAAGTCACCAAAAAAAGTATACAAATAAAGTCACCAAATACTGAATTAAATAAAAGTCTGCTACAAACCAAGTCACCAAATAAATGAAAAAACAGAGCTCAAAAACATAGAGCCAAAATCAAAGACAATGGAAAAAAGGACAAAAAAAAAAACAAAATTAAACTTTAAGAAAAAAAAAAAAAGAA
>Ga0041059_1002214_pt1 | contig 14756 bp, 13 predicted proteins | sample AraColnosormetaG_FD_56232 | JGI IMG/M metagenome (GOLD analysis project Ga0041059, IMG submission 56232) | Arabidopsis roots microbial communities from North Carolina, USA - Col MF nosort | ecosystem: Host-associated > Plants > Roots > Unclassified | place: USA: North Carolina | collected...
AAATGAAAACATGGGTATTTTAGTTATTTTTATCTAAATGAAAATGTGAATGAACTACAAAATGATCAAACAAATAAAGATCCATTTAAATGCATCATTTAGATTAAATTACAAATAACGAAACAAACATCATTCAAATGTATCATTCAAATGAATCATGTAAGTGGATCATTTGAATGAAAATGATAAATGATGAAACAAACAGGGCCTAAGCCAATTTTGTGTTCTAATATAATCTTGTTATGTCTTCAAGATTACAATCCTGCCCTTTTGGTTTATTTCAAGACAGTTGTTGATAAGTTAAATATCTACTTCCTTAAGAAAACTTCATCTGTGTTTTTTTTGCTTATTGATCTGTTCATGAGTCATGACTATGAATATAGTTTCGTTTTCTAACCCTTTCGATTCCTAGCTGATTTCTCTTTAATTTGTTTTTGTTTACTTATGTATTCATATCAAAAGCATGCACATTATTATTATTATATTTTTGCGCATTATTTATGTGAGAATGAAAACTTATTGTAGAATCTCCGGTGAGGTTTAGCTCTGGTGGGTGGAATATTCTTGTTGTGGTACGGACTTATGTTTTTAGTGTAAGTTAGATTTGATCAAAACTGGTCACATGGTCCTTGTCCATACTCCATTGTTCTCAATGATTCATAAGAGACAACAACAGTAGACGACGACACGTTTTCTTCTTTTATGTGTTATGCTTTAGTTAGTTAGATCCATGCATCTACAACAATACCTTCCAAAATTATTGCAGCTATAATAGAAATATCAAAACGTGGATGAGAATATTTGCACTAAGCTTTTCAGAATTCTACTACACTAAACCATGGAAAATTAGTTTCTCCTACATGCTAAATTCATCTAAAGTATTTTCTCGAGTCCATCCACAAGAGTATTCGAGCTTGGAAGCAAGAGTTAAAAGAGGTTATTGTGGTTGTACAAAGTGGGACACCTTTCCTGATTGGCGCCGCCATGCCCCTTGGCAATGAACAATCAATAAAGGTATCGCAAAAGCCAAAGGTTCAAATTTTCAAGCTACACTTCTGAGATTAATGGCAGACAAAAAATATATTTATAGCTTAGATAGTTATACGTTATATATAGCATTGTATATAGACGTAGCCAATTTGATAAAAACCAATGCATTCATGACCCAACATATTGGGACTCAAGACTATATAAAGCCAAATACAAAACAAAACAAAACAAAAAGAAGTCCACTTGCGTATAAAATATATTCAATTTCAATAAATATAAATGCAAACACAAACTTAGATGTATAAACTATAGCCGAAGTGAAAATATTCGGCAACTTTAGCAAATGAACAATTTCTTACAGAAAATAAATGGTCATCATCAAATTTGGACCACCCATGGATTTATATGTCAATTTTCATTTCCATATTCATGTAACAACACTACCGATTGTTGGTCCCCAACTTTGTGTTATTTCAAATTACTTTTTATACGTACGTGTCACAAGTAACTATGAGTAAATCCAAAACAAAAAAGTTGAGACAAGAACATAAGAATATATAATTCGATGAAACTGAAGAGTTAAACATAAGAAAGAAAAGCATAAGATCATACGAATAAATTTTGAGAATCATAATTTGATATATATACTCAAGGACCATCTGTATTTATTCACTTTTGGGTATTATGTTAAGTTCTCGGTAATCAAATACAAAATTTCCTCTCACGCACGTACACTTGTAGTTTCAATTCCCACTGATACAAAAGCTTCCCTCAAAGATGGAGTAAGGAAATTGAAGTAAAACAAACAATTTGGACTAATGAAATTTTATAAAACGATTCAAGTTGGAAAATACAAGGAATTAACAAAACGTGTTTTGGACGTCAAAATTTAGACAAGAGTAGTCAAGAATCCAACTATGGAACTAAACCATCCTCACTGTTAAATCTAGACTCTAGTGATTAGCATTCAACAAAAACAAATTATACTTTTCGTACGGAACATATTCTGAAACTATTCACATGTCAGTTTTGTCATTTCCTCAAAACTCATATTCATTTTTTTTTTAAATGGACATCACGGGACCTGAGTTCCTGGCCATAAAGGCTAAAAAGCAGATCCAAGAATTGATTGATTATATGAATTTAGTTACAAAGTACAACCAGATTGTATTCTATGAACATATTAATTGTTTCCACTATTCATGGATTCATGATAGAGAACAATATCACTCAGAACTAGTTAATGTCGCGATTTACAAAAATCCCACAGCACCATAACCTCGCAATCGCATGACGTAATGGAAAATGTGAGAGAGAGTCACAAGAACATAGGACCTACACTAAACATGTGTAGTGTCTACACTCTACAGTCACCTACTATACAAGTTGCTAAATACTACTACGTACGACTTGTTTAGTTAGAACTGCAAAAAATTAAACTTGTTTGTCCTCTAATCCCAACAGATTTTGTTTTTATATACTGATTAACCACTGCTTTGTTACAACAACTTACAACTTGAAAGGAACGTTACATGAAATAACTCTTCTCATTCATGAATCATCTTCTCTACATAAGAAAAAGTTGTGCATAAGAAATATCTACACTGAAAAAATGGCAGTGGGGGTTACATTTTTGATTTCTCTAATTCTTTATTTACATTTATTTCTATTTTCATGTTAAACATTTATTTCAATGCCAAAATAATAAAGAAAGTAAAATCTATAAATGGGATTCAGTGCACCAATAATTCTTACACATAAAAAAATATCAGTATCAGGCCTCTCAACATCACAATAGGGCAAGAGGAGGGGCCAAAGTACACAACTTTCTCCTCAGGGTATGCTCCAAATTCCCAACTTGGCCTCTCTTTTTCATCTTTTGGGTTTTTATGTTCACTCTTCTCTGCTTCATTCCTCTTTCTACTTCCAGGAAATAAAAACTTCTAATCAAAGAGCAAGAGATTAAGAAATGTATGCAGAAACTAGCTTAGCTTTCCGATTCATGCAGAGTTCTTCTTCTCCAGAGATTCACCAATTTGAAGACCTCTTTAAATCCTACAAGCTCTCTGATGAAATGGTTTGTCTTTTTGACTTCACTTCCTCTTTTTTTGTCACTGCATTTGATTTTTTTGATTTTGGGTTTCTTGTCTCTGCTTGACCTTTGATGAAATTAAGTTGATTGATGAAGACAATTGGAGTGTGAAGGAGATGGAAAACACTAATTAGTGGATATTAGTGGCAAAGTTTTGTGCTTTAAGTGGTTTTCTTGAGAAAATTTGTGGTAACTGGAAATTTGATTCGATCTATTTGCTGAGCTCACATCTGTTTTGGCTTTTAAAAATTGGGTCTTTCTGGGTAGATGAAAAGACGGAATCTTCTTCTGCTGATGTTTGATAGAACAAAAAAAAAACTCAACTTTATTTTTGGTTTTGAGAAAAAGAAGACCTTTTTATATGTGTTGTGATTATGGGATCATGGGAGTGGCCCTTTTCTCTTTATAGAAGCTGAACTTAGAACTTAATAAGAGTGTATCATACACGATTGACAACAAACTTTTGTGTTTATAGACTATCAGATTCCGTGTTCTTTGAGAATTGTGTTTTTCTTTTTTCAGTTATTCTTTTGCTCTGCTTGGGGTTTGTCGATTCATAGTGTCATAATCTTACTTTCATTCTCCACTATGACTGTAAGAAAGAATAAAAATTCCCTTTCGTTTTACCTTTTTTGAACGAATTCATTTTAAAGAGATCTGTGTGTGTTTGTGCATAAAACCAAAGAAACTCATTGTGTCTTAGTCAAGTTTTGAGTTTTGATCTTGTGGTTTGTGGTTTTGGTTGTCTCTTGTTATGTTTTGCTCATTTTTCTTATAATTGTGATGCAGAACAATCTTGTTGAGGCAAGTGAGTATGATTTTGGAGAAGAGAGTGACCTATTCAAAGCCCCTGAGCCGATTATTGAAGAACCAATGTTAGCTGTTGATCCCCTCTCTCAAGAGCTTGTTGAACTCGGTGATCTCGGGTCGTTGCAGAGTGACCAACAGCTTATAGACAAGGCTTTCTACGACTGTGAGCAGGACCTCCTGGTGAAATCAGCCATGGAGTCTCCGCTCTCCGAGGTACTAGACATCAAGAACATCTCTTTAGTGGCAAAAATGGACAACGATGTGAAGAGTACGAGTGTAGTCGTCTCTGATGTCCCAATTCCGAAGAGTGTGAGCTCGGGAAACTTGAGCTCAATGGATATGGTCGAGCACAAGGATGCGGTGATTCAGGGATTCCCTGATTTCCCTCCAGTGGATTATGGGATGAGAAGAGCCTTCAGTGAAAGCGATATACAGGTTAGAACTGAAATTATTGATATTACTCTTGTGATCATTGAACTCAACCTATACAAGGGTTTGCAAGAATTTAGACTGTGCTCATTCTTGTCACATCATCGATATTTCAGAGAAAGTTGTGACATTTCCCAAACTCAAATGAATATATATAGATATGATGTTGGCAAAAGTTCTCATGTGTATGTTCATCACTTGTGATCTTTTTGGTCTATGACAGACACTGGGGACTGGAAATACGGGTCTTGTTCAGTCTCAGTTGGATCGAATAATCATAAGTTGCACCTCTGAGGACCGCCGTGAGAAGCTTTCTCGATACAGGAACAAGAAGAGCAAGCGAAATTTCGGGCGTAAAATCAAGGTAAAGACCCGAAAAAACAGTTTATATAACACTAAACTCTACTCTTTCTTCTCAAACCCGCTTTGTTGGAAACTGAGATCTGGTTTGTTTCGGTATGTACCGTATGGTTGCAGTATGCTTGTAGGAAGGCACTTGCAGACAGTCAACCGAGGATCCGAGGAAGGTTTGCAAAAACAGAGGAGATGCAGAAATGATGAGGACTAGTTAGGTCTGATGCGGTGTTAAGAATATAATCCCACCCACCTCTCGTTTTGTATATAAGGGGGTTTGTCTGAATAAGCCTAGTAAGGAGTAAGGATTAGGAAGAAAAAACAAGTTGTAGTAGTCAGTCACTCAAGTAATGATGCTTATATATGTTAGATCTTGTGAAGTTATGTATCTCTAAAAGTTTATATATAGAAGCTGTTTAATATTCCTCTCTAATGGTTTGACTTCACCGTATATATTATCAGTATTCTTAGTTTTGCATCAGTTGACATAAGTAGCTTTTGACTTTTGATGAATGACTGTACATGGGGATCACCTTTGGAAAACATGAAAAATGAAACTTTAGCCAAAATCTGATTTAGTATGGTCTTAGTTCCACACATACTTTCCCATTTGTATATGGTTGTGGATGCAACAGACCTGTTGACCATGTTGAGATATATTTGTAATTAATTGAAAAGTTCTAACATATCAGAACACGAAGCTGAACTTTTTCAAAATTCTAGGTTTTGCAATCCTCCTCAAATAATTTGGTGAACTTTATTAATGCTTTGCGATGAAGAATCGATGGTGACCTGTATCATTCTTTGCGAGTATGTTTTGGACTTTTGGGAGCCCTAACCTTAAATTACCATTTCCAATGAGAAAAGCTTAAACCTTGTTTAAGTAAATCCAACGGAACTAGTAATGTTTACTGATAAATAAATCAACCCAGAGACAAACCCCTAACGAACGTGATTGGTGGTCTGTCTCCTTGTTAAATTTTTTGTTTGTAGTTGAGAAAATCACAGAGCTTCTCGGTTAGTTCTAAACCGGAAAACCCCAGAAAGAAATTGTATTATTACGTAAATACCCTTAGAAGAATTGTGAAAAAATTGGTGGGAAACTTTTCAATAATATTTTTGTTTCCATCTTGTAGCTGCCTCTTTCCATCACCGGTGCATATAGAAACAGAGAAACAAATATTTAAAATTTTACATCTACAAAGAGACGACAACTCTCCTGTGTAACAATGTAAGAAGAGCGTTTTCATGGGTTGTTGTTATTTCTTCTAATGTTGTAGTGACTAGTTGTTGTAATCATAACGAAAAACAAACGTAAGAAGTACACTGCCGTAGCCGTACCATGTAAGTTCCATTACAAGCTTCCATAGATTTTCAAACCTCATTAACAAAACATGTATCTGAATTTTCATATCAAATTAAGAAGAGAAACAATTAAATTACAAGAAGAGACACACGATCTTTGAATTGGTTCCGAGAAGAGAAAGAAAACGAGGAAGAAGAAGAAAAAGCGTGTGATGCGCAGGTTAGCTTAATCACAGTAATGTGCACATTCACGCTATTCAGAAGGTGACGCCGATCCAAACGACCCACTTCTTCTGCGTCTTCTCTCTCTTCACCTCTCTGTCTCGCCTTTCTCTCTCTAAAAGAAAAAAATTTCTTACCCAGAACAAATAAAATTTGCCGAAATTTTCAGTCTTTCGATTTAAAACAATTCCTTGACAACATTTCTTCCGGTTTTATCATCCAAATCATAAGAAAGGACGCATTTTTATTTATAAAAATTGGGTCTTTTTTAATCTCTTCTGGAATTTTAAGAGAGAGAGATATAGAGCGAGAGAAGTTAGGAACAGATCTCTTTCTCTTTCTCTTTCACTTTCTCTTTCGCTCATTCGTGCCAAAAGTCTCTTCTTCCATCAAATTTTGTAGCTTTCCTTGTTTGATAGAACGGGTACGCGATTTTCAGTTCTGGGTCAGAGGAATACGGAGGACTTCTCCTCTCCGGAGCATCAGAAATTGAGGTCTAGATTAGGGTTTGTGAGAAAATTCGAGATTTTGGTTGTTGATTCTTAATTGGAACAGTGATGCTCTGAGATTGCTTTTCTGAAATTTGAAGAAGAATGATTATCAAACGGAAATTTAAAACCCAGATACCGAGTTTGGAACGGTGCAAACTCGGTAATGAGTCAAGGAAGAAGAAGAGAAAGTTGAACTTGGGAGGAGGTGGTTACTACTATCCTCTCAATCTTCTCGGAGAAATCGCCGCCGGGATTGTTCCAGGTAATGGACGCAATGGATTCTCTGCTTCCTGGTGCACTGAAGTTACAAAACCTGTTGAGGTGGAAGAGTCATTGTCTAAGAGAAGATCTGATTCCGGTACTGTTAGAGATTCTCCTCCGGCGGAAGTCTCACGTCCACCGCTTGTTCGGACATCTAGGGGAAGAATTCAGGTGCTTCCTTCTCGATTCAATGATTCGGTGCTTGATAATTGGAGGAAGGATAGTAAAAGTGATTGTGATTTGGAGGAAGAAGAAATAGAATGCAGGAATGAGAAAGTTGTTAGTTTTCGGGTTCCTAAAGCTACTAATTTGAAAAGCAAGGAACTTGATAGGAAGAGTAAGTATAGTGCATTGTGTAAAGAAGAAAGGTTTCACGAGCAACATAATGATGAGGCTCGTGCTCGTGTTGATGAGAAGCTTCCGAATAAAAAGGGTACTTTTGGGCCAGAGAACTTCTATTCAGGTGACTTGGTTTGGGCAAAGTCTGGGAGAAATGAGCCGTTTTGGCCGGCTATTGTTATCGATCCAATGACACAAGCACCCGAGCTTGTTTTGCGTTCTTGTATACCCGATGCAGCCTGTGTTGTGTTCTTTGGTCACTCTGGGAACGAGAATGAAAGGGTACGAAGAGACTAATGGCTTTCCAAATATGGAATCTGGCCTTCTTTTAAGTATTCTATTTCTGACTGTTGTTTAATGTAAGCAGGACTATGCATGGGTGAGGAGAGGGATGATCTTCCCTTTTGTGGACTATGTTGCCAGGTGGGTCTCTTTATATAATCAAAAGAAAAGGTCTTAAATGTGGATTAGTGCTTAATTAGCTACTTATTCAGGTTCCAGGAACAGCCTGAACTGCAAGGGTGCAAGCCTGGGAATTTTCAGATGGCATTGGAGGAAGCATTTTTGGCAGATCAGGGATTCACGGAGAAGTTGATGCATGATATTCACTTGGCTGCTGGGAACTCGACTTTTGACGATTCTTTCTACAGATGGATTCAAGAAACTGCGGTCTCAAATCAGGAGCTCAATAACAATGCTCCAAGACAGGCAAGTGTCTCTATGATTTTGGTCCATTTTTATATGACTTTTTTTTCTTATATCTTTTTATGTAAATCTCCTCCAATTTGGGTAATATATCTAATTAACATTATGCTTTGTAGGGGCTGTTAAAGAAACACAGAAATCCACTAGCATGTGCAGGATGTGAAACAGTCATTTCTTTTGAGATGGCAAAAAAAATGAAAGATCTGATTCCTGGAGATCAATTGTTGTGTAAACCATGTTCAAGGGTATGTAGGATCCCTTGTTCTGTGATTATTCTTAGTTTAGTTTGAAGTGATGCAGAAACGGTTGCATACGTGTAAGCCTATTTTGTTGTTGTTGCAGTTAACAAAATCAAAACACATTTGTGGTATATGCAAGAAGATAAGGAATCATTTGGACAATAAAAGCTGGGTACGAAAGTAAAAACATTAGGTTCTATAGTGGTATAGCTTAAGGTTTTGGTTGTTTTCTATTTTGACTTTTTGATATCCGTGTGGCATATTAGGTGCGCTGTGATGGTTGTAAAGTCCGGATACACGCAGAATGTGACCAAATATCAGATAGGCATTTGAAGGTATGTTAATTTTGGATTTCATCAAGGTTACCCTATTATCATCGGCTTGTGTGTGTTGAGATCGAGCTCATTTTATGATCTGAAGGATTTGCGGGAAACAGATTACTACTGTCCTACTTGCAGAGCAAAATTTAACTTTGACCTATCAGATTCAGAAAAACAAAACTCAAAGTCAAAGTAGGCCTCTTCGTCTTAACTTTTATTATTGTTTTCTCAACGGCTTCCTTTTGATTGCCAAATGTCTAAATTTGGGAGTTTTCTGGTACAGAGTTGCGAAAGGCGATGGTCAGATGGTTCTTCCTGACAAGGTTATTGTTGTATGCGCTGGAGTAGAAGGAGTTTATTTCCCGAGGCTCCATTTGTAAGCAGATACCAATTTACATTTCCCCAACTTCTCGCGCTGGGTTTTCTTCTAAAACTAATTCAAAGCAAGATGATATTGAGATTTACCTTACCTAGATTTTCATGTTTCTTTGCTGAAAACTTTCCAGAGTCTTCTTACTCCATCTTGTTATTTACAGAGTGGTATGTAAATGTGGCTCCTGTGGACCTAAAAAGAAAGCCCTTAGCGAATGGGAAAGGCATACCGGATCAAAGTCAAAAAATTGGAAGACCAGTGTGAAAGTCAAAAGCTCGAAGCTGGCACTAGAAGATTGGGTTTGTACAATTACTCTTCTGGTTTCTTTCAGAGATATTGGCGTCTTTCTTTTGAGTTTGATCTGACTTACTCAAAAGGAAACTGACATATATACCTGCCCTACCATTCACTTACTCTGCAGATGATGAACTTAGCAGAGTTACATGCAAATGCTACTGCAGCTAAAGTTCCTAAACGACCTTCCATAAAGCAGAGAAAGCAGAGATTGCTTGCTTTTCTATCAGGTAGAAAAGGAAATGGAATCCTGTAACATGTTGCAGTGTTTTGAGTGTTTTTGTGATGCTTTTGTTGGCTTTTCCTTTCGTTGTTGGCAGAGACATATGAGCCGGTCAATGCGAAGTGGACAACAGAACGATGTGCAGTTTGCAGATGGGTTGAAGATTGGGACTACAACAAGATTATTATCTGCAACAGGTGCTTTTTAATCTTTTTTTGCTCTAGTTTTTTTTCTTAAAACCATGATTTCATCTACCTAAATAATGGGACTTGCCGTTAGACTTATATTTTTGTGCCCAATCTTTGGCTCACGTGGAGTGTGTAAGATAGGGTTTTCTTGCTAGTTTATGTGGATAAGATATTTGAGCCAGAGAGCTTTCCATTTTAACTATCATGTCATGTCCTTTGGCAAACAGAAGATAGTTGTTTTCTGTGGATCACTTTATGGCGACTTGTGAAGTATCATCCATTATCATTGTTTCATAAGCAACTTAGATAAATGTTTCTTTCATTTTCTTGTCAGATGCCAAATAGCAGTGCATCAGGAATGCTATGGCGCTAGACATGTTCGTGATTTCACCTCATGGGTCTGTAAAGCATGCGAGAGACCAGATATCAAGCGGGAGTGTTGCCTCTGCCCTGTAAAAGGTGGCTTTATAAAGTATATTCAGCTTTTTCACATAAACATATGGCACCACTGCCTATTAACTATATCCATTGGCTCCGCTATGTTGTCACTGATGATAGGAGGTGCATTGAAGCCAACTGATGTGGAAACGTTGTGGGTTCATGTGACATGTGCTTGGTTTCAGCCTGAAGTATGTTTTGCAAGTGAGGAAAAAATGGAACCTGCAGTTGGGATTTTGAGTATTCCATCAACTAATTTTGTGAAGGTAAATTTAATATTAACTTATTGTCTTTAATTTTGGACCTTTCCATAACTGTCTGCGACCAAAGCTAAATTGCATGAAATCTTCTTCGTTTTGATGGATTTCAGATATGTGTAATATGCAAACAAATACATGGCTCGTGTACTCAGTGTTGCAAGTGTTCTACATACTATCATGCCATGTGTGCCTCCCGAGCTGGTTATAGAATGGAGGTATGCTTACTGTTTGACTGTTTCTGATCTTTCTTCATGAGATCAGACGACACTGACTTTTTCTATACATGCTTTTGAACTAACTGGAACGATCTTTTTTATATAGTCGTATAAAGTGAAACTGGTTTCCGATAGATAATGTGTTTTTAATCTTTACTTAAAGGAACTTGAGTTTTTTTTTTCCTTTGCAATTTATTATCTTACTCCATTTAAATAGGCATATTTCCATGCATTTTGTATGTAGTTGCACTGCTTGGAGAAAAATGGTCAGCAGATAACAAAGATGGTGTCCTATTGTGCTTATCACAGGTGAAATTTCTCAGAACTCTGCTTAAAGAATTTTTGGTGTTACGATGTTGGTTTATGATTTATAAGTTTTATCTATTGTTTTTGGTGTGTAGGGCTCCCAACCCAGATAACGTGTTAATTATACAAACTCCTTCAGGAGCCTTCTCTGCAAAGAGTCTTGTCCAAAACAAGAAGAAAGGTGGTTCCAGGCTTATTTCATTAATCAGAGAAGACGATGAAGCACCTGCAGAGAATACCATTACATGTGATCCATTTTCTGCTGCTCGTTGTCGAGTATTTAAAAGAAAGATCAATAGCAAGAAGGTAATATTGGGTCTTATCCACAAAAAGTCTGTATGTTTCGTTGCACATCTCCTTTGTCCAGTAGGCTGATCTTTGTTTTGTAGAGGATTGAAGAAGAAGCCATTCCTCACCACACAAGGGGACCACGCCATCATGCATCAGCAGCAATCCAAACTTTAAACACATTCAGAGTAAGAAAGTCTCCATGCAGTTCTTCTACTCCGTTTCTTACTATTATTTTTTGGATCTGACATTTCTGGGTTGTATTATGTGTAGCATGTGCCAGAAGAACCCAAATCGTTTTCTTCTTTCAGGGAACGACTTCACCACTTGCAGGCAAGAATTCTCTGATGTTTGAACGAGATTGGAATGTTCAGGTTTTATTTTTTGATATTATCGGCTGTAACATGTGTATGTTTAATGTAACAGAGGACAGAAATGGATCGGGTCTGCTTTGGGCGATCTGGAATTCATGGATGGGGTCTTTTTGCAAGAAGAAATATCCAAGAAGGAGAAATGGTATGTCAGCAGACCCATTTGTGATATTGTGTTTGGTCTATTTGGGATGAGGGGAGTGTTTATTGTCGAGAGGTGCTATTGTATTTCAGGTTCTTGAATACAGAGGGGAACAGGTGAGAGGTAGCATTGCAGACTTGAGAGAAGCACGTTATCGCAGAGTAGGAAAGGATTGCTATGTGAGTTGAAAAAGTTTCCATTTTATCTTCACAAATTGTCTCTTCTCTCTCTATCTCTCTTAACCAAAAGAAGGATTTATGTTGCAGCTTTTCAAGATCAGTGAAGAAGTAGTGGTTGATGCTACAGATAAAGGGAATATAGCTCGGCTCATCAATCATTCGGTAAGCTGCTTGGCATGGACTTTTTACGTACAAGAAATTTGACAGACTGTTAAAGCCTAAATCAAAATACGTGGTGTGTAGTGTACACCAAACTGCTATGCGAGGATTATGAGTGTAGGAGATGAGGAAAGCAGGATTGTCCTGATAGCCAAGGCCAATGTAGCTGTGGGAGAGGAGTTAACGTACACAACGCATTTCTATATATACCATTCTTCAATCTAAAGCTGATTGATTGTCATAGTTTAAGAAATGTTGTGTGGTGTTTTGGCAGGTATGATTACTTATTTGATCCAGACGAGGCAGAGGAACTCAAGGTGCCATGCTTATGTAAAGCCCCTAACTGCAGGAAATTCATGAATTAGAATAGAAAGGTATAGATCCTCTAAGTTTACTTCACAGGCTACAACACCAAGAAGAAAAGGCCAAAGCAAGATTGTCTCTTTTTGCTCCAAAAACAATAGATTTATAGGTAGAGAGAAAAGCTAAGTGATCCAAGTCTGATCTCTTCTGCCTCTCTGTATAGACAAACTCGTTTGTGTCACCATTATCCTCAAAAGAATTCAATTTCATTCATTTTGTTCATTTCAACGAGACTTGAGCAGAAAACTTGGGATAATTCCAACTGTTGTGACCGTTTTACCCTATAACCATCGGTTTACTACGGTTATACCGCGAAGGTGATGAGTCAATTCAATTGGGAATTGATTTTCCTTTCGCGCCGGTTTATGAATCGTGCTTTCGTCAAGTGCCATGTCAGACGAATTGTAGTTTGCTGCTGATAAAAGATCTCGTAATGGTTTTCTTAAAACACTTTTAAGCGTTTTTGACGGCCCAATTGATGCGAATATGGATTGACTCTTATCTATACTTCAGATATGTTCAAAGCCACACAAGGTAAATTGCATAACGGATAACAATTCCCATAAGAAAAAATGTTTCGGTGTCAAACTGTATATGAGCAATTCTGAAACATTCTAAAGATTTTGTGGTTATGTGTTAAACTTAAAGCATTTGATAGAGAGATATTTTTCAAAGAAATAGGAAAAAATAATGTTACAATCCTCCACATTAATGTTTACAATCCGTCCATCTGTACTTGACATGTCGGATCATAATCCAAGATAATGGGAATACAGATATAAGTTAAAAATGAATTCACTCATAGAAACTTGGAAGGCTATATTCGTCAATATAAAAGAGCATCCTTTAAATAGCTGCACACTGGTACAGTGGTTCTACTATTGAGTGAAAAAAAAAAAAAACTAAAGGCACGAATAATTTTTGTCTAATCAAAATTATTTAAATTGCTGCTATTTAAGATAACGATGAACGGTGACGAAACAAAGAAGGTGGAGAGCGAGTACATCAAGAAACACCATAGACACGAGCTTGTAGAGTCTCAATGTAGCTCTACGCTCGTTAAGCACATCAAAGCTCCTCTGCATCTCGTAAGCTTTGCTTTGCTCTGTTTTTCAAGTGTTAAAGATAACGATTTTTGAGATGTTAAATGATTTGTTTTGTTTGGAAAAGGTGTGGTCAATTGTGAGGAGATTCGATGAACCACAAAAATACAAACCATTTATCAGTAGGTGTGTGGTACAAGGTAAGAAGCTGGAGGTTGGTAGCGTAAGAGAAGTGGATTTGAAATCTGGATTACCAGCTACTAAAAGCACTGAGGTATTAGAGATTCTTGACGACAATGAGCATATTCTCGGCATCAGAATAGTTGGTGGTGATCATAGACTCAAGGTAAATTGAAATTTCCTTAAATGTACCATTCATTCCGACAAGATTATTGTTTTTTTTAGAGCTTAATTTGTTATTTGTCCAATCAGAATTATTCTTCAACCATTTCGTTACATTCGGAGACGATAGACGGAAAAACAGGGACATTGGCTATAGAATCGTTCGTGGTGGATGTGCCGGAAGGTAACACAAAGGAGGAGACATGCTTCTTCGTGGAGGCTTTGATTCAATGCAATCTCAATTCTTTAGCAGATGTTACCGAGCGTCTACAAGCAGAATCTATGGAGAAGAAGATATGAGATGTGACTTGAGAATCTTTTCATTCGGAAAAGAAGGAAAAAGACCAAAGAAGAGAAATAACTCTTCCCTTTTATAGCAATGTCTATGTTTTTTCTTCTTCTATTTCCATTTTCTGAATGTTTGTATATTATTGGAAGTTTGTAACGAAATGATTTCGAATAGCTGTCAAACGAGAAATATAAATTCAAATTTGTAAGTGTTTATATGAAATGCTTTTTTATTTTTAACATTTCCACATGAAAATATAAATAACATATCATGACACATGCAAAATCATATTTATGAAAGTTTTTTCAACTCTCTCCATTTTTTCGACATATCAGCATTAGATAGAGTGACACTTATCACATCAACATATGAATTACATTTCTTATTTAATTTAATGTATTTAAGAATTTATAATCATGCATTAATTCTTTCTAAATTTTTTGACATGTTTGAACTTATTAATTAAATAATTTCAATTTAATTAGGTACAAAGTATATCAAACTCACATAAATAACTTATTTAAATTAAATTATATAAATCGTATAAACTTATGTATAAACATAAAATTAATAGAATTTTAATGAACTTTTAGATTTGATTAAAGTATAAAAATTAAATAATATGATATAAGAATTTATTTCATGTTTTCATATACTAATATATATATATATATATATATATATAAAAGATTAATAACAATTGATATTAGTTAAATTTACGGTTTA
>Ga0041059_1002215_pt1 | contig 14755 bp, 4 predicted proteins | sample AraColnosormetaG_FD_56232 | JGI IMG/M metagenome (GOLD analysis project Ga0041059, IMG submission 56232) | Arabidopsis roots microbial communities from North Carolina, USA - Col MF nosort | ecosystem: Host-associated > Plants > Roots > Unclassified | place: USA: North Carolina | collected 2013-09-02
AAAAAAAAAAAAAAAAAAAAAAAAAAAGATGTACGATTTGTTGTATGTGGATGGATATTTAACTAGAAGAGAAGCCTTCGTCGAACTTAGATTCGACAGAACTCAAATACCTCTTTCCTAAATAATTGAACTAACAACATATTCACTTCTATATATATAAGACAATTGAACTTCTTCTTTTGAAAATCTTCAAAATATAACCATATATATAAGCCAAGCAAAACCATCATACCTAATAATTTGTTAACGTGTAAGATTTATCTGTGAAAAATAAAGAACATGTAATTTCACTTATACTGGGTTTGAATAGTAACCATTTTAATAGCAATATAGCTTTGTATAGTTTCGACAGTTACTAATCACAAAAACTTTATTAAAAGCGTTACAAAAAGTTTTACTCTCAGTTTTTTCTATAGTTCCTTCTAACAACTTTGCATTATTCCGATAAAACTAATAGCTAAAAAACTTGTAAAGATTTTGGTTACCAATCAGACCCATCATTTGTTAATTTAAAGTAACTTAAAATTTACAAAATCTTTTGGGTGCTCTATTCGAATGAGTGGAGAAATATCACAATTTTGTCAAAACTTTATCAAAAGCGTTACAAAAAGTTTTACTCTCAGTTTTTTCTATAGTTCCTTCTAACAACTTTGCATTATTCCGATAAAACTAATAGCTAAAAAACTTGTAAAGCTTTTGGTTACCAATCAGACCCATCATTTGTTAATTTAAAGTAACTTAAAATTTATAAAATCTTTTGGGTGCTCTATTCGAATGAGTGGAGAAATATCATGGATAGAAGATTTTTCATATTTTTTATTTCTGTTATATTAAATTTTCAAAGCCTATATAATTAGAGAAACTAAGTTTGTAAAATTGATTATATCAGACTAATGAAGAAAAAAAGAAAAGTAAACTAGGTTAAACTCAAAACGCCTCAAGAAACTTTGTTTCTTTTTAACGATTTCTCTATTATTTAACCTAATTCACAACATGGTTATATGTTTTAAAATTGATGTTTTTCTAGGTTGCATTTGTATGTCTCATAGATAACAAATCTGTAATCTCTGCTAATTCAAGTTAAATTTGGCGTTAAATATCAAATTTATAGAAAATAAAAACAAATTTACAGTTATATCTATTACATATAATTTAGATTCACTCAACATGATGTCAACTTATTTAAGTGTATAGGCAAAAAAATCTAGACCTGTGCAGTTTAATGTTACTACGTTGGTGTTGCTTCATCCATCCATTCCTAGTCCTTTCGAAATAAGTATTTTGTAAAAAATAGAAAGATATTTCACGTAAAGACTCTAGAATTGAAATTAAACTCCTTGGAAAAGAAATATTTTATATATTTATATGCACTTACCAGTTGCAAAAATTGAGAAATTAGTCGAAAGTAATTAAAGAGCAAAAAAGATTAATTTATCAAACTGTAAAACCAAAGTTGGTCGTGGCCGCCACATGCCATAGCCATGCAAATATCACGTGACCACGTGTTAGTTAAAACGTGTGAACCCCACATGCTCCCGAACTTAGTAGCTTGTCTGGCTCCGCGTCGCAAGGTCACACGTCCTCACCCGTTATGGTGAGCCAAACCCGACCGTCTTTACCGGGTCGTACTCGGACCCGCCGCATCCCATCTGCTGCTTGGTGGTTGGAAAGGCCGCGACTTTTTTTATTTGGGTTTTTATATATAAATTTGAAGACCCCAAAATATTGTATGAACCTCACCACATTTTTATTTTGTCCTCGTCCAATAATACAGATCAAAACGAATACGACTAGTTACTTATTATATTGTGTCATATTCAACAGTTTTCATTATTATTTTTATATTCAAAATAAGATAATCGACCAATTTGATTTTTTTTTTTCTGATATGTGATACTAATTTATGTGAAATATCTTTTTGTGTTTCCAACTGAAAATAACTTGATTGTATTGACCTTTATGAATATCATTTACACAAAATCTTTCAACGAATTGATCATTTTAAAATTATTATAAAATTAAAATCAACGTGCGCTGTTGGCCTAGTAGTAAATTTTTCAGGTAGAAGTGTTGGGTTCCAGATACGTTGAAAAAGATCTTTTGTTTTAAAAAGATAAATTTAATCTGTTATGGGTCTCGCCTTTTAGAAATGTAAAGCCTTTGGACCTGAACTTTTAAATATTAAAAAAAATAATTATAAAAATGGAGCTAATCGAATCGGAGTAAAAGGGGAAACAAATCATTATAGTCTTTAACCAAAAAAAAGAAAATAAACAAATCGTTATAGTTGCATTTCATGCTTGAACAAAATTTACATTTTTATGTATTTGGTACATTGATGATACATCCATTTGTACGAATATAATGGAACAAATTCTTAAATGGGTGGAAAATCATATGTTTATAGCGTTTAATTGAATTCAAGTACGGCACGATTAGATCCAACACAAAGATAATATAAATTGCACAAAGATGGACAGTGAACCACTCTTAATGATTTGACATTTAAGTGATGACAATTGGGAAGTATGATAGTAACATCGAACGAGTGTTTTTATATCCAAAGAACTAATTAAGATATATATATAGAGAGAAACACATGAAGTTTAAGATCTAATTATATTTTGCATTAGTAAATATCTTTTTATCAGCATAGATTGAGTCATAAGACAAATGTGTTGGGCAGCTGTAATGGCGCAAGAGACTTGTGGAGGTAGTTAAAGCTCAATTTGTTTTTCCTTTCATTTTCTATATATTCAATCCTTTTCAACAAATCTCTTGCTTTTTTTTTTCTTTTTTATTTTGTCAACTAATCTAAGGAATTATTTTTTCATTATCAAGGACAAGAAAGTTAAGTATGACGTAACATAGAATATGGACAACAAGCTTAAATTAGTGATGGGTTGCAGAAACAGAGAAACTCTTTGTTTTGCATCCTTCCATATATTTAGGGCTTCTACTTTACAAAATATATGCATTAAATTTCGCAGTAAACAAGTATTTCTAGTGATAAATTTTATAATGTGTTGTTGATACCGAAAACTCATAGAAGTAGTAATATGTTTGTTGGTGGGATTCTTTAATAATTAAAAGAAATTTGATTTGTAGTGTGAAAATAATTGCAACACGGTTCCAAAGACATTGGATCGGGCCAACACTATATATATATAGATATATAGTATATTTATTTCGAGCTGTAATAACTCTAGATACTTTTCATTATTGTAAGAACAGAACATTAATACTCCCTTCTATTCTTTTTTGTTTGGTTGTTTAGAAAAAACATAAATATTAAGAAAACATATTAAATGTTTCTTTTAAATATATTATTCTTTGTGATTTACAATTTTCAATAACTCTAAACCAATGATATTTAATAATTTATATTGAAGTGTACAATTTATCAATTATAACTAATAAGTATTACATTGAAAACCTAAAAAATCAATCATTTTGAAACAAATTTTTTCTTCTAAACAATCAAACAAAAAGAAACAGAGGAAATATAAAGCATTCACAATTAATTTTATATATTCATTCACGAACAAATAAAAGTTTATAGATATTCGAATAGTTAGTATTTGGTTGAGTTTCAAACCGACGAGAAATTCTTTTCTTTATTTTTAATCTCTCGTAATGAAAATGTCAAAACAGATATTTGACACAAATAATTTATGCACTTATGTAAACAATTTTCTACAATTTTAGTTCGTTTGAGTCATAAATAATATCTGATGATAAAAGAAAAATAGTTAGTATTTGAATTATATATTACCATATAAATGTAATAATACTATTTTTTTCAAATACTAACTACTTTTTCAAAATGTAATACTAACTATTTTAATATAGTAACCAAAATAAAACTAAGTTAGTAAGGTGGATTGATAAGAATTTATAGTTATTAAACATTTTAGATTCACGTTTTAACTAATTTCTATTTATCAAAAGTTTAAATGTATATTTGTTAAAACGTGAATCTAAAATGGTTAATAACTATAAATTCTTATCAATCATCCTTACTAACTTAGTTTTATTTTGGTTACTATATTCATAATAATAAATTCTAAAAACCAAAAACAAATTGAACTGAGAACGTGATTAATTACTATTAACAACCTTCAACAATAACTTAGTATTTTCTAATGTATTTAATACTTCAAAAAAATTAAAATATTTCATGATAGCATAGGATCCAAGACCTACTTATACATTAAAAATCGGCTTCTTTACTAAATTCTATTAAACAAAATTTAAGTGGAAGCAATGTAAAGATTCATCTATTTTCGTATTAGTAAATTATTTTTTTTCTTATATATATTGGTTTGACTTATCACTTTTGTCAAGAGGCTCAAGCCCATAGGCTCCTAATTAACTAATGTATTAGAAAATGCGTTATTAGATCCCCTGACGCATTATAATGATCATTTTGATTATCTTATGCCCTTTTAGTTGAAATTCGTTAAGTATATTTTTTGGTTCAAGATGCTTTGATGTACATTTTAACATTTATGCTATAGTTCTATTGTATTGCTTACAACTTGAAATTAAGAGAAAACGATGGGTTTTTTTTCTTCTAATACTCAAAAATAAAACTTTGATTATCTAATTCCAAAAATTATAATATTTCTTACAAGTTAATATAGTAAGGAATAAATTTTATATAAATAAACATCTAAAATTAAATCAACCTCTCTGAACATATATATATATATTTTTTTAATATATAGAACATATAGTTCTAACTCTTTCATCTACTTATCGTTTGAATATATTTTGTCTTTAGTATAAACTTAAAATTAGTCATTGAAAACTATTAAATTTAAACCACTTCAAATCGTATATAATTTTAAAACCATAGAAACAATATGCTCCAACATTAAAAAAAAAGATTATCCTCATAACTTATCAAATTATAATTTGTCCCCTTATGTAAAATGTTATATTTATTTTCTTGTTTCTATGAAAATAGGAGGAAGAAAAAGAAGAAGGCACAGCTACGTTGCTATTCAAATGTAGACTCCACTACTCTTCGTAAGATATTTTAAAGAAATGATTGGCTTCACAAAAAGTCATCATTTTTTACATTTTTATGTTTACATAGTTAAAGCTATATGATATTTTTATCGCATGAGAAAAGTCTGGAAATGACGCAACAAAGTTCACCTCAGAAGGTTGATAGATAAAGAAGAAAAAGAACTGATTTAGTATTACTTTTTGGGTCAAAAGAAAAGATATGAATCAACTCCTCTTTTGTTCTGTCTACAGTTATATTTACCTTTTCGTTAAGATACATTTATATGTTTTACTACAAGATTATTGTAAAGCTTCTTTATCTAATTGATATCATGACTTACGCTACCATATTTATTGTGTATAATCAAAATGAACTCTCTTGACACAAAAGATTTTTAAACTCTCAATATCTGATTATTGTAAATGTAATAACAAGCGCACACACACACACATATATATATATATATGATATTCTTTTAGGCTTTTATCACAAAAAGAAATTGATAATATATATATGATGAGAAGATTCTATGTGAGAAGCATGAGACAAATCCGTGGTAATTAATAAATTGAATTAGTATTATTTCAATTTTAGTTCATGTAGAAAAGTCAATATTATATGATGTGGTTCGAGTGACGCTTGGAACAAAACTAATATTATATGTTGTGGTTTCGGGTTTAGAGGGATTACAGGCTTCGATCCAAAACCTCCTGGTATTAAAAAAAAAAAAAATCAATGTTTCTTACCATTAAAATGTCTACAATGATTTACCTGAAATGAAAACTCACATTTACGATTTGCTTATACTGAAATTGTTTTTTTTGTTCAACAAAATGCTTTAACTGATCAACTTTATTTTTAGTTAAACCGCAAAAAACTAGTCCATTACAATATCATTACCGCCCATTTCAATATCTGCTTATCCAAAGTTTATTGAGGCCCACCGTATAATCAAAAGCTTTCTATGAGTACCGGCCCAAATTTTGTATCGCTGTTTTAACTTTTGATAAAGCCCGTATTGGGTCTAAAGACCATTTCGTTGAAACTTTCGTTTTGTTAATTCTTAAGGAACTTTTATCCAAATAAATCCTTAACATTCCAAAGCTTTGAGCGGTGGTGATAAAAGAAGAAATTTAGGGTTAAATTGTATAACCACTTTACATTAGCTACGACATATGTTAGATCCATTTATTTTGAAGACTTTCCATATGAAAAAAAAAAATCAGAAAGAGAATGAGACATAGGATATTAAAAGAACGTGGAATATAATAAGAGCACTTGACCATTGTAGTAGCGTAACTAAGTTCATAACACACCTTTAACTAATTAACGAACACACAAACTAGAAAACTAAAAAGCGAACGAGAGAGAAGTAAGAGGAAAGCTATGTTTCCATTTCACCCTAGTTGGTGACACCACACCCAGGGAGATAATGAAAACACAATTTCTCTTCTACGAAACCCTAAAAACCTTAACGCAATGAAGCGTTTCGTGAACCACCACCAAGTGCGCCGACTCGGTAACCAAGTTTTGTGAGAGTATAAGCCGTGAAGCCGTTGCTCGGGGGCGAGAGAACCACCGGGAGATAATCGTCGGTGTGGCAAGTAAACCTTGAGTTCCTGAAATGTCGAGTCAGCTCTTCTTTCCCCTATCACAAAAGTCAAACACAAAATTGTACAATTTAACAGAAGTTACTTAACCAAGAATAAAAGAGCTTCAGATATAGGCTCAAACACAAAATTGCACTATTTAACTCTAAGTCATATCAAATGAAGAAAAAAGAGTTCGACTCTAAATAAGCAACATCCATTACAAAACCAAGAACTACAACAAAAAGACCCAAAATTTAATAAATCGCACAATTTCACTATTCAAATATAAGCAACAACAGTTACTAAACCAAGAATAAAAGAGTCTTTAACAAACAAAACAAGAATATAGAGACTCAAACACAAAATTGCACTACTCAACTCTAAATCATATAAAAAGAAGGACAAAACAATTACAAACCAAGAATATAAAGAGTCATTAATAAGCAAAACAAGAAGAAAGAGATTCTCAAACACAAAATTGCACAATTTAACAACTCTAAATAAGCAATAACAGTTACTTATACAAGATTTAAAGAGAGATTTCAACAAAATAAAATAAAAAGAGAGACGAAAACAGAAATTGAGAAATTATACAAAGAAGAAGGAAAAAAACAAGATATTGAGAGTTCAAAACAAGAAAGAAAGAGACTCAAACACCAAATTGCACAATACAACCCTAAATGAGCAACAACAGATGATGAACCAAAGATAAAAGAGAGTCTTGTAACAAAATAGACCAGAAACAAAGATTGCACTAATTAACTCTAAATATGTCAAAACCAAGACTTTAACCCTAAATCAAATCAAAACCAAAAGATTAACTCTAAATAACAACAACAATGGCTAACCAAAGAATCAAAAGAACACAAACCTGATACTTAGCCACTGTAATTTCGCAAATCTTCTTCCTGAACCCGATATTGTCCCAAGAGAAGTTTTCAAATTCTCTCCGGAATCTCTCCGCTGCGAGAGAGCTCGTGAAGTTAACGAAGGCGTAACCCAAATTGGCTCGTTTCCTGTTACACATTAAATGTCCATCATCACCGCTATTGCAAGAAGCATTTAATTTCATCCCAAAATAGAGAAAAATAAGCATTAACTCACCCAAAATCCATAGGCAGATAAAGAAAGTCGTAGGAAGATTTTTCATTGTGTTTCCGACAATGATTGTCCAAAATCCTCAAGAGATCCATTCGTCTGCAAATTCTTACAAACTCTTATTTTAATTCATCCATCCCCAAAAACAAAATTATAAAAAAGTTGAGAAGAGATAAAATCTGACCCGAGACAGTTAGGTATATTCTTAACCATGACCGAGGTTCTTCCGGCGAGCTTATTTTCCGGTAAAGGCTTCTTCAAAAGCCTTGGTGGGAGACATCTCCGGTGACAAAACCCATAACGGACGAAAGGGTTTTTTTCCGGCTTAACATGAGCGCCGGTAATAGCTTTAAAAGGCTTGTTGTAACAAGGAAATGGCTTGTTAAAGTTAAACAAAGGAGGAGAACGAGAAGGAGGAGTAAACGCCGGTGCGTATGGGTTTAAAGATTTAGTGGGTTTTTTCGTTTCCATGGAAGCTAAAGAAACTAGGAAGAGAAAGAGAGAGAGAGGGATAAAGGAAGCTTGTGTTAGTGAAACCCTAGAGATGAGAGAGTGTGAGTGAAGGGTTTTGAGAAGATAAGCTTTGTTGTGTCGTGTCTTGTTGTGGAGAGATTTGTCGTTTAAGGTGATTGAAAACGTGTCAGTAGAAAAGAGAAAAGAAGAATCAGAGTAGAAGCTTTTTTCAGACAAGTTTTTAGGTTTTTTTTCTTTCTTATTTTGTTTTTAATGTTTTTGCATTTAATGTCTCTTGTCCCAATACTAAGAAATGGTAGGCTTTTTATGGTCTATTGAATATTTTTGATCTGGCGGCATGATTGAGAGAGGGAGAAGCAGAGTTTATCCACTGGGCTATCAATCGTATTGTCGACGAGACATCTTCTGATTTGTACTATCTAATTGGTCAAATTGCAATCGTAGGACAAATGTTTAGACACTTTTTCTCTGTTGGAATCTCGTTTGAATTTTTTCAAATTTGTGTAGTTACTTTTTTTCTATCATTCCCTTTGTTATGCTATTATTTATGAAAATATTGATTAATTTGGTTTAGATTCTTTTATTTTTTAGCTATATTAATAAAATCCAAATCGAAATAGAATAAAATCAAAAGAATATTAGGATAGTTAAGATGAAATGGTATGCTTATGAACATGCAATTGTTCCATGTTCATTTCTTTCCATGCAAACTACTGATCATATTTACGTTACAATATCCAACCTTTTTTTAAAACTGTATCAAACTAAAGATTGTAATTTTATAGTGTTAAAGAGTTGGTGAATCTATACTATTTTAAAACACTAGTTGTTCAGGTGAAACAGTGGAAGTGAATGTGTCCGTTTGGTGGTCAATCTATTGTTATGCCATAAATGTGTAGTCAGGAATATGTATTATGGATTAAGTAGTTTTAAATAAAGCAAATTATATTTGCGTAAAGAAAATTATCAATAGCGTTTAAAAGAAATTTAGACTGTCTCTTATAATGATCTTCTGTTCATCAGTTCGTGTGACGAATGATGGGGGTACTCGAGTTGAGAGGAGTTTAGAGGAAACTACAAGTGTTCATAGAGTTCTTTTTGTTTAAATTAAATTATGTTTTTGTTTTATAAAATAAATAATTTCAGTCAATGTAACAAGAGTGACAGAGTGAAATATACCAGTAAATTAAATTATGTTTTTGTTTTATAAAATAAATAATTCGAAGGACAATTACCAAAAAAGAAAAAATGGAAGGACCAAGTGTATATAAATAAGTAAATAACAAAGAAAAAAAAAGCAAAAGGATAACATCCAAGGAAAAATAAGAGTAGCATTTTCTAGAAGAAGACAAGAAAACAAAAGCAATTTGTTTCTCAGACGCAGAGATGTAGTATGTACCTTCTGTCTTGTCTCTTTAGGTTCTGTTTTGTCTTATTTTATGATAACTTTCTTTGTTTCATTGAAACTTGTCTTTGTGAGTCGCTTTACTCATGTGAAAGGTAAAAGAAAATTCGGAGGCAGAGAGATAGAGAGGCAGAGTCCCAAGAAAAAATTGATCAGAAAAGCTTTGATTTTAAAGCTAATTTTTGCTTCTATTTTGCCACTGGGGTTTGAATTCTTTTTTTGGAAGTTCTTAGCTAAGGTCAATTTCACATATTTGACTTCTCTTTTAAGTTCTGATCACTCGTATTGACGTAACTAAACAGTAATTGAGTCTTTCTTTTTGTTTATTTGAGTATATATTCTTATACCAAAATCTGACTCCTGATTTGATTATAAAACATACAACGTAAGCAAAAAAGTTATACTATATATTTGGTAAAACATAGCAATTTATGATAAGTCTTCAAATGATTCTTAATTAACTGAGTTTTAAACAAGTGGCATGAAATGAATCCATCATGAAACATAAAACGTGTCACAAAATACGTTAGTCGATCTTCTAAAATACGTAAGTTGTAATTATTAATATGAGTATCATCATGAAACATAAAACGTGTACTCAAATAGATATTAGGTGAATAAGTAAAAATAAATAAAAATTGAGTAGGCAAAAAGAGGTGATGATAACCTATGAAGACAAACGTGAGAAGTCTGAGTACAAGTATGGGTTTGATAGATTTGATAGAAGATTAGTGACGTGAAAAGTCTTCCCTTGGTTTGGGCATCATTACCTTTACATGCAGCTATTGGAAACACAAAATAATCATACAATGTTATTATTAATTTTGGTATTAAACCAAACGACAATGTAAGGCTTCTTTGCTCTGTTTCACATTTTAGATAACTATAAGAAAAATTGCATGACACTGGAGAAGTATAAGTTGCACCGATTGAAAAAAATTTGAAAGTGATTTTCTGAATACACTTTACTGGCGGTTGAATGATGATTTTACAGTAATTTTCAGAAAATTATTAAACGAGGTTTTCAAGAAAACGAGTAAGGTAAATATACAGTTTTTGTCTTATTCCCGCAGTGAATTTCATGTTCCCCAGGAAAAAAACACTTGTTTGTTCCTCATTATTATTAGTTGTATCATAATTAAAAATAATATCACCATGTATTTGTAGTACGTGACGACTACCTACAGATTAGGTGATATAAAATTGTGAATATTACAAAAAAATAACTTTCTTGTCAGTTGTTTATAATAGCTTAGGTATGATGAATGTATAATATACGTACAATTTGCTTAAGTTTTGTCATATTAATAAGAAGAGAGTTTGAGAATATTTTCAATAAACAGTTTGGACCCAAATCATTATTTCTAATTACAGAACTAGATAATTAGATGATCAACGCTTCCAATTCCTCTTCAACGAACCCTCAAGGAACATTAATGAGTCAAAACATACACAAAAAAGTTGCAACAAAGGACAATATCCACAGTATATATAAAGGCAGTTTGTTTATCTTAGTGTTAATGGTGCTAATTGCTAAATAACATCTGCGTTCACCAAAAGATGCTTCAAGAGTCTCTGGTTCATAGTTTTCTTCGGACCAGCCCTTTGAAAAAATCAAAACTGTAGTTGAACAGATACACAACATATTAGCTTAAAATATGAACTGTAACATTATCCATTTTATCGATTAAACTATCGATAACACATGCTCAAAATATCACCTATTGCCATCAGGATGAAGCTCATACATTACATTGTCATCTCCAATAGCTAGCAAATATCCCGAAGAAGTCAAACCCCGGAAATTTAAAGGAGAATGCAATGAGGATCAAAGCACGAGTTGATTTTATAATAACCAATCCATAAGAATCATCATCCTACCTGGATAGTCACAACATTTTGAACAACTTGGTCCTCGTTTTTTTCTTCAGCAATCACTCTTTGTCCACTGCGCAGGTGTAAGTAAATACATGTTAAAGATTGTAATTGTATCCCCAAACCTCAATGTGAATGTATTAAGAAAAGTTGCTAATGCCACTAGACAATAAAAGCTACATGTTTAGCAGTGTGTAGATGGTAAGTAACATTGTCGTCTTCTTAACTTTAAAAGATCTTAGTTTCTTGCAAGCAAATACTACAGTGTACATTAAATCATATAAATGAGAATAAAATGGTCATTTTAGCCTAGCAATTATTTTAGTACATAGTTCCCAATTGATGAAGTTTTGCCATTTAGTTCAGCTAGTGACTAATAGGATAAGCATAAAATCAAAACCAGTTCAGATTTGTACAGAAACCCTTCAATGACAAGCACACAGAAATTGCAATCGAAGAGAAAACCATTACCTGTGAAGCCATGTCCTATAGTAAAGCTCCTCAAGAGATTTAAAACCTGAAAAGTGCAGAGTGATGATGTCAAAGGTTGTATAGTCTTAAAACTAGATAATTAGATGATCATTTCCCTTACTCTCATCTCATTTAAATAAATGATCAAATAATACCGTTTGGAATATACTTAAAAAGTGATAAAGATGAAGATTACATTACCTTGTTCCATGAATAGATCAAAGAAATTTTCAAACTTCTTAAAGAAGGCACCAAGAATTTCTTCTCTTTTAAGTAGGTTTGATGGAGGGCAAACGTCTTTTAGTACCGCATTTAAGCACGTGGTCGGTTGCTCGTTGTCCACATTCAATCCCACACCTGCAAGAAGGAACACCAGCTTCAATAAGACTAAGAGCAGTGCTACTTCTAAAAGATACTTATTACAAACTTCTAAAGAGTAATGCTTATTACCAACACTGACAAGGAACTTCCTTGATCTATATGTAGAGGTACACAAAATGCCTCCAATCTTAAGGCCATTCAAGTATAGATCATTTGGCCACTTTATTTTAACATCATTATACGACAAACCCTGAAAACAAATGAACTTCAAATTTCTGATACAAGGGATCAAAACACACAACAAAAAGGTTATTTTCAAGAACATACCTTCTTGTCACAAACATCTTTCACTGCCTCAGTAACAGCAAGAGACACCACATACTGTATCAAAGGCACTACTCGACCATCTTCCATTTCTAATGTAAACGAATACATAAGACAACCTTTTGGAGATTCCCAAACATTCTTTGTTCTGCCTGCAACAACACACACGGTGTCCGGTTTTCAATTTCCAATTCTACATCTTAACTCTTATCTAATCCATCATTGGTAAGAAAAAACACTTACCTCGACCTTTAAGTTGTATATCAGAGACACAAACTGAACCAACTGGAATCTCAGAGAAGTTACTGAAAGAAACTAAAAAAGCTGATTTCAATACATAAAAGATAAGCAAACCTTAAAGAGGAAACCAAACAGATAGATGCTTACTGAGAAACAACATCGTGAGTGGAAGACAAGTATGGAGACCAAATGAGAAACCGACCAAACCGATGAGTCGAAATCGAGTTCATGAACAACGAAAGATTGAAGGAAGAATCATCATCTCTGACAAGATTCTTGATCTCAGATTGTAAAAAGATTGAAACTTTGGAATTATCTGGGAGTTTAAGAACGTTATTGTTCTTCAAACGTGTTGCTGTATCAGTTTCTACAGAGGATTTACCATATAAAACCAAGCTACACGAAGCATCAATATCCATGGCTAAATCAAAACAAAACACGAAAAAGTTTCAAAATTTAATCAAGCAATAAAATTCCCAATCTTTAACAAGAAGGGTTTATTAGAAATGGGCAAAGATTATTTAAAAAGCTTACCTTTTTCTCACCGAATCTCTGACTTGCCTGAAAGTGAAACAACGGCGACAAGTGAAAAGAGAGCATGACCACGAAACTGTTCAATAACGAATTGGTAAACTAAGTTTTTGTATGAAATCATCTATCATTTTCTGTTAGGAGGTATACAAGATAAAGAAAAAACTGAAGTAGATTCACGTCTAATGACTAATGAGACTTGGTGCAATTTTTTTTACTTTAACAGGTTTTCCCAAGAATAACTAGAACTAAGTCCCTGAAAATTCCAATTCACAAATAATCACAACCAAACACATATATACAGTCCCAATTCAGAGAGCTTAAGATTTGAATCAAATAAAGCAAAGGAAGTTTCAAGCTCTATTTTCAGCAATTGATCAAGCTCTGTTTTCAATATATAAAAAATACCAATTGAGTACTAACATAGCTTTGATGAATGATGATAGTACCTTAGACAAAGCGATCGATTGAACCAAAGAGTTGATCTTGGCTATTGTGGAAGAACAAGAGAGGCAGAGAGCAACAATGAACCCTAGAGAATCAAAACAACAGAGGAATAAAAGTACTGCAAATACAAACTGAAACATATCATACATCTCAAGGTAACACGAACACAGAACAATTATTTGGATTTAAAGCAAGTTAACCTAAAACCGCAGAGAGAACAATTACTCACAACAAGACTTAACATATAGAGCAAATAGATTTTTCCTACAATCTTTCCAAAGAGTTGGAACTGCGAAAAAGAGAAGGATTTGGATCACTTAGAAAAAGTACTTGATACCCAATCAACACACAATGGCAGCTCCTATTAAAGATTTTCAATCACCTGCATGCATTTATCACATTCAAGATTACTGATAATAGGTTTTTAATCAATTATCCTAAAACACCACTCACGTCGTTGTAGTATTTTAGGTTATCAATCCAAATGGGTGTGATGCTAATAATCAAGATGTGATCAGAAGTCACTAAGTCAAGCCAAACAATAACAGGTTTTGGTGTGTTCTAGCAGTCCTAAGTGAACATGCAGAAAATAGAAATTCAAGCAATAAAATACTCGACCAACATAGCTCTTTGCAGAGCACTGGGTGAGGTCGAGTGACAGGTCGAGTTACAGACAGGAATTACAACACAGATACTCGACTGCACAATCTGTTGCCAGACAACTGGGTGGTCGAGTATGAGGTCGAGTAACAAGAAAGAATTGCAGAAATTAAACAACAGATGACAAGATGCAGTAATCAGATAAAGAATTCCCGAGAATGGGGTAATTGAGTAGCTTCGTTTCCTCAGTTTACAGGTAATTGACATGCTCAATAAATTAACCCTAGACAACAAGTTCATTAACCAAATCTAAGTGCCACCGCAACAGAGACTCTCAAGTTAACCTAGTCCCAGACTCAA